>Ga0209308_10004216_pt1 | contig 11536 bp, 18 predicted proteins | sample COGITO_mtgs_1204_3_FD_184806 | JGI IMG/M metagenome (GOLD analysis project Ga0209308, IMG submission 184806) | Pelagic marine microbial communities from North Sea - COGITO_mtgs_120405 (SPAdes) (version 2) | ecosystem: Environmental > Aquatic > Marine > Epipelagic ...
GTTGCAGTACTTTGCCAACATCTATGTTGTGCAAGACCCTGCGAATCCTCAGAACGAGGGTAAGGTTATGCTTTATCGTTTCGGTAAGAAAATCTTTGACAAGTGCATGGAAGCAATGCAACCTGCATTCCAAGATGAAACACCTGTCAATCCCTTCGATTTCTGGGAAGGTGCGAACTTCAAGTTGAAACTTCGTAAGGTTGATGGTTACTGGAACTATGACAAGTCTGAGTTTGAAGCACCGTCTGCTTTGTTTGATGATGATGACAAGCTTGAGGAAACATGGAAGATGCAGTATCCTCTATCAGAGTTTACTTCTGCTTCTAATTTCAAGTCCTATGACGAACTTAAGTCACGGCTGGATGCAGTTCTTGCCGGTACAGTAACGGTTGGTAGTGCAGTAGATGTTATGGAAGATGCACCAGTTGCAGAACCCAAGATTGATACTGCACCTGCACCAGACTTCTTTAAGGATGCACCAGCACCTACTGTGTCAGATGATGGTGAAGACTCAATGTCTTATTTTGAGAAACTTGCAAACGAGTAAGGTATACTAGTAACGGGTAGTCCGTCCTTAATCGCTGAGTAAGACTCGGATTGAAAAGGCTAGATATAACTACTAGAGAAAGGGGGGGACTTGGTTCCCCCCTTTTTTTTAAAAACCCCCGGCCGTGCCAGATGCAAGTCTTGGATATTTTGCATTTGTCAATGGCGCACCTACTTGTTGTTGAGTGTTTTGACTCTGGTCCCTTACATCAGTATTGTTCGTAACAACATTGTTGACCACTGGTGCATTTGCAAGTTTGGACTTGTTGATTGCAGAGGTAATCATTGCCTCCACTCTTGGGTCTGCCGTAAACATACCTTGCATTGATGACTGAGTGCTTAGTCTAGCATCTGGAGCCTGTCCCTGTAATTTTGCAAGTTCTGCCTCTTCTTTTTTTCTGTCAGATGAAAAAGTATAACTCCCTTTAAGTCGTTTCTCCAACTCTGACATTCTGGACTGTCTTTTTTCCTCATCCATTAACTGTTTGTATGTCACACCAGAACCAGCGATTGCCGTAATTGCAGTTGCCGCTTTACTCAACGTCGCTGACTTTTCTGCAAGTTTCAGAATGTCCTCAATAGGACCACCACCACCAAAAATACTTCCCATAACTTTAGTGAAAGTGCCTCCACCAAAACCGTCTAGTGCAGCCTTCATTTTCTCAATACCTATCGCGGCACTAATCATATTCTCAGCAGGAACCGCACTCAATTCTTTAATCTGTTTCGTGGTTGCCTCTGCACCAGCAGTTTCCATAGATGTAATCTTATCAATTACTGCTCCAATGGAATCACCAACCGTTGTTATAATTGTTCCAATAGAATTACCAATAGATTCAATAGTGCTACCAAGTCCTTCAAATACACTCTTGATTGTTTTGCCTGCACTCTCAAGTAGTTTACCAAAAGGTTCGAATGCTGGAGATGCAGTTTCTATTGCAAAAGCAATACCATTGATGGCCACAGTCACAGCAGCAAGACCAGCTAAAGTTAGTGGATTTGCAATTGCAGCAAGTCCACCGGCCATACCTTTGAGCATCGCTCCTATTCCAGCTCCCGCACCCTTTCCTACACTAGCAATAGACGAACCAACTTTACCAAGTGCGCCACCGCCTTTTACACGAGCACCACCTCTTTTACCAGCAGGAGCACTCCCACCTTTACCACCACCTTTACCACCAAGACCGTTTTCAACTCCACCAAGTCTCGTCCCAAGACTACCAAGCCCAGCCTTAATTCCTTTTACTGCTAAATTGATTGGTTTGAATAATAAACTAAGGCCACTCGCTTTGAATGCCAGGGCAACCCCACCAAGCAAAACACCAAGAAGTGCGGAACCTTCACCAAAACTGATGTCAAAGTTTTTAAGTCTTTCAATAAGACCATCTGGACCAGTGAGATAATTTGTTAAATCATTAAAGGTATCACTCTGAAGAAATTCACCAAACGCATAAAGTAAAGCACCAAACGCAATACCAGATAAAATCGCTAGTCCTGTCTTTCCTGCTTTCTTCGCAGTGTTTATTGCATTGTCTTTTAGTGTTGTGATACCGCCTGCAATTTTTCCAAGAAGTGATCTATTCTTATTCTCATTAGCCTGTGCATCTGCTGCCGTTTCGTCCGCTTCTGCACGATTACCTCTTTCTGCGTCTGCAATACTTTTTTGTTGGTCTGTTAGTGATTGAATTGCCTGGGTTGTTGAATCTTGGGCATCATTATTTTCTTTATCTGCATTTGACCGTCGAGTTTCCCAACCCTTTCTTGCAGCCTCTGCCATGGCATCCCGTCTTGCCTCTGCTGCAGCACGTTCTGCCTCACGTTCTTCGGCAGTCATCATACTCAGACGCAACATTTCTGTCGTCTGTTGCTGTGCTTTCAGAAGTTCTTTAAAATCGTCAGCCATGTCTCATTCTTCTTTCTTCTTGTTCCATGCGTTTATTTTCTTCTTCAATAAACTCCATTAACAATCCAACATAGATTTCTCTTTCCCAAGGCATCATATCTTCCAAGTCACCCAAACTATAATTATGATGTTGCATCAATGCAAAATTCGTCTTATAGTAATTGAACGTACTGTCATGGGAAAGAGCTAGTCTAAAAAACTTTCAAGTCCCTCCAACAACACTTCACTTTTAACCTTAGTCTTTGGGTTTGTCACATCAACCACATAACGTATTTTTGGCATAGTATTAAAAAAATCTGTCACCTTTTCAAACTGATCAGATGTCATCTGATCAACGAAAGTATCAAGTTCTTCATCTGTAATGTCAATCCTATTGTAAATGTCATCTCCATAGTGAATTTCTGTAATGCAGTTCTTCAACATAAAAAACACTTGTTCAAGTTCAGTTGCACCACTCATCATACCAATAACATCTGATAGCAAAGGATATCTGAAAATAACTTTAATGTCATTACCAAGATCAACCTCTCTACTGTGTTCTAGAGATTGTTGAACAGTGATATCGTCAATCTTAATCTTCTTCGCAACTTTAGTTTCACCATCATCAGGACAGGTAATGTTAACCTCTACTGTCTCACCAACTGCCTTTGCTCGAATCTGTAGAAAGAGATATTCAACATCGAACATTGGTGCCGTAGATGGGTCAACTTTTTCAAATGTGCAGTTCTTAACAATGTCACCCATTGCAGCAGCCATCTGTGCATCTTCACCTGACTCTTGTGCCAACATAAGAATTTTTTGTTCTCTCACTAGGAATGGTCTATACTTAATCTTCTCCTGTGTTGATGGTAGAACCAGTTCATACTCTGGTGTTTTCAGTTGTGGTAATGCCATAATATTTCATCCTTTATAGTCTCCGAAGCACTTTCGGTATATTACTTAGTATCTGTCTTTCGACACCGTTTGCCACTGTATCAATAACTCTGTCCAAGATACTTGGTGACTGTTCATTGATATCCAGTGGTGTCCAGTATCGAAAAGACATACCAACTGTAATCTTTATGTTTTCATTCTGGGAACCGTAACTTAAATCGGTGCCGTTAATGTTCTTGGGAAATGCATCCCACAATTTTACTCCATACCTTCTTTGGTCCTGTTTGTCGAGAAGGTAGATTTCAACTGCACCAACATAGTCATTGTAGTACCCAATGTTCCATGTCTGTGGATTGTATGCGTTCTTCTGCCATCTCTCAAAGAATACTCTCTCTTCTAAATCAGAACTGGCTGCAAATGACATTGATACCTCTTCTGCATATGTCACACCTTCTACGACATCTCTCGTTGGACCATAGATATTTGTATCCTGTGCAGTTGATAGATTGATTCCAGGCAGAGTTACAGACTCACAACGAAGTTGAATATCTCTTACATTCAAAGTGGACTCATTCCCAAGATTTGGATTCTGCAACTGCGATGCACCACCAAGTTGTCTTCCTCTTGGACCAAATATATTTACCTCATATCGGTTTGGTTGTGCATATCCTTCATTAGAATGAAATGCAGATATAATATCATTGAGAACACCGATTGCGGTTCCTTCGAAAAAGTTCTGTCCTACGGCCATTAGATCATGCTCCTAGATTCTTTCCATACCGCTGATGCAGATGCCTTCTTGAACCTCTGCACGGGTAGTAGTGTCGCAATCGTAAACTCGTCTGCATCAATTCTACGAAACCGTGACTTAACTTGTCCCGCAAGATATTTGTGAATGGTTGGACGAATTAACCGTACATTCTTTAGTTTTTGGTAGTCAACATTTAGTTTAGTTGACTCATCGAACTTTGTATTGTTTGAGAAGTCTACAAGTCTGTCCAGCAGTCGAATTCTTAGAGGGATTGGTAGGTAGTGTAGATTGATACCTAGAAATCCATCTGGATAGTTTTCGATAGGAAGGACAAGAGGAAAAGTGTCATAGTATGGAAGCGTCTTCTTGAACTTTGGATCATAGATAAACATGTTCAATCGTCCAAAGAATGGGCGTGTTGACTGTTTACCGTCACGAATCAAGTCTAGTGCGCCTGGTGTACCAAACTCCTTGATCTTATCCTTGTACCACTCTGTGGAACGTGGACGTTCTCCTGATGCCTGTTTTACAGACTGAATGTATTTGCTCTCTGCCATAATACTATTTATACGAGATACCCAATTCGTCTTCAGTCAAAATCTTGAATTCCAGACCTCTATCCAAACACCACTCATTTGCATATTTCCACTTTGCAGAGTTGACACCCCATGTTTTGACCTCGTTTAGATATCTTTGGGTCTTTCTCTTGGGTTGTTTGGGTGGTTTGCACTGCACCTTGGGCTTGATCTCAATAATCATCTTCTTGACACTGCCATCGTGCTGTTTGACCTTGATATAGAAATCTGGGAAATATCTGTGGATACGGCCATCCCAAGGGGATAAATAGGGTATAATGATTTCTTCACTCCCCCACTCAAGAATGTTCTTACTGTTATCACAGTATACCATGAACTTTCTTTCCCACAAGGAGCGGTAGACTATGTTGCGTGGATCACCCTTATATTTTCTAGGGTTCACTGGTGTATATCGACCTTTGTATGCCATTCGTTATAAATAATTTAAAGTGTATAAGGATATTTAGACATGGCACTTAGAGACGCATTTATAAACGTTGCACAGGGTGCTGCAACTGCTGCAGCAAATAGAGCAGTAACATCAGTTGTTGGTGGTATCGCAGACGGACTTAAGGGAAGAGGTGGTGACAGTTCTGATGTCTCATCTCTAAACAGAGCAGTCGCATCTACAGATACAATTTTGGCATATCCACAGGATGTTGCAACAGATGCAATGCAGGGACACTATGTGTTATTTTCATTTAGAAAGATGAGTTCGGGTAAGATTGAGAATCCTAAAAAAACTATGAGTCAAAATTTCAATAATCTAACCAAACTTGCAAAAGATTTTGGGGTTCCCATTTCAGATTTTAAAAAATTAGAACAACTTGCATTAAGTGGTGCAACAAAGATAAGAGATAAAGATTTTGCTCAGAGGCAGTCGATTCAAGACAGTAAAAATAATCGTTCCCTGACACTTTCAATGCGACCATCAACAACTGTTGTTAAAACAGTTGCATTGTATATGCCACCACAAGTTGAGACAACGTATGCTTTGAATTATGGAGAACAGAATATTTCAATCGGTGCTGAAGCTGTTAAAAATGCAATTGATAATTATAAGAATGCTGGATTGGATAGTGCAGTCAAAGGTTTAGGAAAAGATGGTGGTGAATTTTTTAAACAAATGGGTATCAAAACACTTGATACTGCTGCACCAGGCGCAAAGGCTCTAATTGCACTTCAAACTGGAAAAGTCATAACACCAAGAATGGAACTTATGTTTGAAAATATTGGAAGACGTTCTTTTAGTTTCAATTTTGTATTCATTCCAAAAAGTCAGGCTGAAGCAAGGTTAGTCAAGGAGATTATTGACTCATTTAAAATGCATATGACACCAGAATTTGCTGCACAATCTGGTGCAGGAATTGCAAGCCCAAGAGCCATGAACATTCCAGATGTGTTTGATATAAACTATATGTATCGTGGGGCACGAAATGAGTATCTAAACAGAATAGGAACTTCATATCTTACAAACCTACAAGTTCAGTATGGTGGTGACCGTTATACTGCTTATGAACCAGACCCCGTAAACGGTGGACCACCACCACAGAGAACTACATTAACTCTTCAATTCTCAGAACTAGAACTTATGGACCGTAATAGAATTGAGGAGGGATATTAATGTATTTCAATACATTTCCTGTAATACCATATGATGCCGTTGGTAACAATGATTTTAAATTTGTCACCAATCTGCTTCGCCGTGTTTCTATTCGTGCAAAGGTAAAAACAAGTAATGCACTATTTGATACCTACGATGTCAAGAACGGTGAAACACCAGAAATGATTGCACACAAATTATATGGTGATACTGAGTATCATTGGATTGTTCTCATGATGAATGATATCGTTGACCGTTATCATCAATGGCCCATGAGCACTCGTCAGTTTCTTGCTCACATCAATAACAAGTATACGAATGTGGATGGTATTCACCACTATGAGATTTTTCAGACCTCTGGTGATACGACAGTCAAGATCAACATTGGAACAGACAACACAGATTACCCATCTGCAACTCCAATTACAAACAGAGAATATGAACAAGAACTCCAAGACGAATTGAGAAGAATACGACTTCTTGATCCAAATTACTTAGAAGACTTTGTGACCGAATTTGAAGAACTTATGGAAGAGAGCGTTGTATAATGCCTGAGGGTATATTTCGTGCTGGTCATTTTGAACTTAGAGATTTGATTTTGATTTCATCTTCTGGTAAAGAAGTTGATCTTACTGTTTCGTGTGTAAACATTACAATTTTTGAATCACTAGATCAGCAGTGTGTCACTGGTGAACTTGCGGTAATGGATTCTGTAAACCTAACTTCAATGTTTCCAATTATTGGACAGGAATATCTCAAAATGAGATTGACTACGCCGACGATTAGAAACAAAGATCAAATGATTGACTATACAAAAAACGCACTGATGGTTACACACATTGATTCAAAGGTAGATATTGGAAATGGTAGTCAGGGTTATATCATTAACTTCTGTTCCAGAGAGTTAGTTGTTAATGAACGTGTTCGTGTGAATAAAACTCTTCGTGGAAGTTTTTCAGATATTGTAAAGGGTATCATGAAAAACAACCTTGAGTCTGGTAAAAACATAAATGTAGAACCAACAGCAGATGTCAAGAAGATAGTTGCACCAAATATTAAACCCTTAAGTCTAATTGCAGAATGCACTAGACAAGCACTCAGTTCTAAATTTAATGACCCATGTTATGTTTTTTTTGAAACCACGAAAGGGTTTAACTTTAGGAGTCTATCAAGTCTGTATGCACAACCAAGTCTAATCACATATGAAGATTTCATCCAAGGTACAAAGACCAAGAAAGGTGCCGTGGATGTTGAACAAGACATGAGAGGTATATTGAATTTTAGTATTGTTGAGTCACAAGACACTGTATACAGTAATATGAATGGGTCATATGGTTCAACTCTATACACTCATGATATCATCTCTAAAAGTTATCAAAAACATATATATAATTATCTGGACAATTTTGATAAAGAACATCATATTGAGTCCACTAACAGTGAATTCAATGGTGATAAGAAAAGAGACTATCCAATAGTGAGTAACTCTATTATTAGTAAAGACAATAAAAGAATATCCGACTTTCCCGGCCGGACATACGTCGTTCCTGTCAATGGTTCTGGGACTGATAATAGTCAGGCTGATGAATTCAATTCAAATGTATTCACTTCATATCGTCCACAGTTTACCCTACAAAGAAGAAATTCTCAGATGAATCAACTTAACAGTGGGTTCATTGTTAATCTTATTGTTCACGGTAATACTGCAATTGCTGCGGGTGATATCGTAGATGTTAACATACCATATACTGCATCAACAAAAACACCAAGAAATGAGTTGTATGATAACATATACAAGGGGAAATTTTTAGTTTCAAAAATAAGACATGATTTTTATCCTCTGGATAAGTCTCATGTTATGAATGTGCAAGTGGTTAAAGACTCACTGCCAGAAAGTTTACCATCTGGATTTAATCCAGAGATTGTCGATGACAATCCTATTTTCAACGAAGAAGTTTTCTAAGAAAGGAGAAGCCCATCTCAAAAAAATCTGTATCCCAATACAAACAGCGAAAGGAAGATAAAATGGCCAAGACCAAGAATCGCATTAAGAAGTTGAACTTTCAAAGGCAAGAACGTAAGATGGAACTAGAACCACTTACAGAGGATGATAAATACATCATAGAAATGTCGGGATATAGAAAAGGGCAAGCGCAAAATGAAGAGTTTTCACGAACTACAGGAAGGTCTGCAAGACCCCAACATATTTAAAGCATTCTTTCTCGCCGGTGGTCCTGGCAGCGGTAAGTCATACGTTGTCAGGAAAACCACCGGAGGTACGGGATTGCGTGTGGTCAACTCTGACGATGCATTTGAGTCTATGCTTACGAAAGCAGGACTGTCTCTCAAGATGCCTGATGAAGAACAGGTGCCTAGAGATGCAGTTCGTGACCGTGCCAAGAGGGTCACTGCAAAACGTCAAGAGGGTTATCTTGATGGTCGCATTGGACTTATCATCGATGGCACTGGTAGAGACTATGATAAGATTGCAAAACAGGCCACAGAACTGAAACAGATAGGGTATGATGTTCACATGATATTTGTGAACACATCCCTTGATGTTGCACTGGAACGTAACGCGGAACGTCCTCGTTCTGTGCCAGAACCTATTGTGGTCAAATCGTGGAAGGACGTTCAGTCTAATATCGGTAAGTTCAGTCAATATTTCAGACAAAACTTTGTGGTTGTAGATAACAACAATGCAACAGAGGATGTGTTTGTTCAAGTCTTCAAGCAAATCAAGGGATTGCTCAATAAGAAGGTCAGAAACCCTCTTGCACATCAGTGGATCAGTATGGAAATGAAGCGCAGAGGTATCACAAAAAAACCAAAAGGATTCTAAATTAACTGTTGACAGATTCCTTTTTGCGTGGTATAGTTAATCATAAACTGAGAAAAGGAAGACGTTATGATGAATTGCAACTGGTTATTTCGTGACCTGATGATAAAGAAGCGGATCATGAGGGAAGCAGGAATTGACATTTCCGAGCTTGAAATCTGGAAAGATGGCAAAGACCCAGAGAAACGCATCTCTGAAGCTTTCAAGAAAGCTGGGTTAAAGATGCCGAGCATGAATAATTGTGGACGGGCATAATGATACTTACTCTCAAAGGACTTACCAGTAAGGGTAAAAACCGAGTCAGAGAACACGGAGACAAGTGGGAAGTCCTAGAACTTCCTCCCGGCGTTGTGAATATGACCCCCAAACCCTCGCTACCCCCTATAAAATCACTAAAAACAGGTGAATGGCGTTGGTTGGATGATGTCAATTTTTCTTGGATTCCCAGTCGATTTTGATTGACAAACCCCTTTTCGTATGGTATGATTAGACATAATCAGAAATCAAGAGGTTGTTGACATGGCATTTGCCCCCACTGAAGTTAGTTTCCCCCCTTACGGCGATGGTTCTATCGTTGGTTGCTTCGATGAGAAGGAATATGGTAAATATTTTGAGTTCTCTGAGAATAATGAGGATTTCTACACTGAGTATCCCCACAAGGTGTGGGTGACGACTCCGTGGCATATGGATGGTGGATGGCGGTTTGCCAAGGTTAAGAAGACCGTAGCGTATATACTGACCAACGATGAGGACGGCAATGATGTCGTTGAAAAGTGGTCCATCAAAAAATATCGGGAATATGCAAAATAGTTGTTGACAGAACTCTTTTCGCATGGTATACTTAGGTATAATCAGAAATCAAGAGGTTACAAATGGTTGACAGAATTACGATGAACAAGGGAGTTTTCCTTGGTTATGGTAGCACAGAAGACCTAGAGCTTGTAGGTCGCGCCTTTGGATATGATATCTACATTGAGAAAGAAGAACGCACATATAATGTTGTGTGGGTCTATGACCGCAATGTGACCAAACGGGTTCGCACTGTCTATGGTGACATGGAGACTCGCTTTCGTATTGTTTCGAAGGTAGAGTTGTCAAAAGACCGTGAAGCCTGGCACGTTGATCTCCTGAACGTCGATAGTCGTTACAAGGGTAATAACCTTGCCATCAAGATTTACAAGTTCCTCATGAAGAAACTGGATATCACACTCATGGCTGGTACGAGTCAGTCTGCTGGTGGACGGTATGTCTGGAACAAACTCAATAAGGAACGTGACATTACTGTGTATGCTAAGAAGTCACCCTATTCCAAGTTCGTTGACTTCCCCAAGTCGGGTAAGAATGAACTGGTTTCCAAGAAGTTCGACCTCTACGGTAGTGACGCAGAAATATTTGCGGTTGCTGCATAACAGGGGTTGACAGATTCCTTTTTGTGTGGTATAGTTAGACATAATCGGAAAACAGAGAGAGAAAGATACGAAATGGCATATGTGAGTAAAGAAGACAAGAAGACCCTCGCTCCTGAGATCAAGAAGGTTCTCGCCGAATACGGTGTGAAGGGAACCATCAAGGTTTGCCATCACAGCACTCTGGTTGTGACGATTCGGAAGGTTCCTGCTGGACTCTTCACCCCGAAAGAGATTGCCAATGGTGATGTGAACGTCTACCATATTGATAAGTTCTTTGAGGGGACTGCCAAGAAGTTCCTGACCAAGTTGCTTGATGCTATGAAGGGTGACAAGTGGTTCGATAAGAGCGATAGCATGATTGATTACTTCCACACTGCTTGGTACAACGATATCAAGATTGGTGAGTGGAACAAACCTGTGGAGATTTTGTAATGGATAAGATTGACGCACTAACGAAGACTCTGCTCTATGAAAAGGTTGCGGTGATACACGCAGCCTTTGAGGACGCACCTACCACGGTTGCGTTTGTAGAGGTTAAGAAGGATGCAACCATCAACGAGAAGTTAGAGGAAGCGTTTATAAAGACCAACAGCATTGATGATGGTTGGTGGAACAACGAAGGTGTGACCAAGATGTTTGATGGTGGTGCATGTCGCAGCACGAGCATGGGTGACATGGTTTTGATTGGAACCACTAAGTATAAATGTGAAATGACAGGATGGAGTGAAGTATGAAACCAATTATGATAACCACTGAACGGGGAATGGACAACTGGACAAAAGCTGGCCAGTACCAAGTAAGTAAGACACAAATGACAACATCTACTCCAGAAGTTGTTCTGGAGTATAACACTGATGAATATGAACCTCTGTTTGAAAATGGCAAATTCACAGTGAGAAGGAAAGATTAAAATGTGGAGATATAAAACAAATTCGAAGGGTGCGCTGAGTTCAGCAGTTGTTCGTCGGATGAATATCGTTGGTCGTCTCGACCTAAATGAACGTGAAAATCAGATTAAGTTTGGGTATTGTTATCTG
>Ga0209308_10004218_pt1 | contig 11533 bp, 7 predicted proteins | sample COGITO_mtgs_1204_3_FD_184806 | JGI IMG/M metagenome (GOLD analysis project Ga0209308, IMG submission 184806) | Pelagic marine microbial communities from North Sea - COGITO_mtgs_120405 (SPAdes) (version 2) | ecosystem: Environmental > Aquatic > Marine > Epipelagic ...
CGTTGTGGCGTTTGTTCAGAGAGGCGTCGCTGAGTGGCGGCGCGTGTCGCGATATCGTGGAGAAGCATGTGATGTGTAAACTGAATCGAACCGATCTTAAATTCTTTTACGAGGTGAATACGGAGACGAGAGAGTTGATTAAGAGATCGTCTCGCAAGGGGGAGTTGAAAGAGACGTTTAAAGTTGAAGAGATGTCGTCGATATCTACGTTGGAGATTGCGTGGGAGAATAAATCGTTGTGGTCGGGATACTTGTGGAACGAAACATGGTTCTGCCGTCAAGTTGCTGAAACGAATAAACTCGAGTTGCTCAAGTGGGCGCGAGAGGAGAAAGAGTGTGAGTGGGATGAATACACGATTAATGTGGCCGCAAGTCAAGGTAATCTGGAAATGTTAAAGTATTGCGTTGCAAATAAGTGTCCTATCGATGAGAGAGCGTGTGCATGGGCTGCCGATGGCGGTCATCTCGAGGTACTCAAATACTTACGCGAAGAAGTGAAAGCGCCTTGGGATTCTTGGACTGCCTTAAGGGCGGCTGAAAATGGTCATCTCCACATACTCGAATATCTTGTTGAGCGTAAGTATGATAAATATGACGAATGGGCGTGTAGGGTTGCGGCCATTAAGGGTCACTTGGACTGTTTGAAGTACTTACACGAAACCGCCAAAGCGCCGTGGAACGAGTTCGTCGTATCAAACGCACACTACAACGGTTACCCCGAATGCGTACAATACCTCCTCGACAACAACTGTCCTCTCCCACCCGGTTGGTCTTACGAAGGAGGGACGTTGTATACGGAAGTAGAACGCTCGCACTCATAAACCCCAAAGCTTGTACTACTACGTATATACGAAAGCGAGAAAAACGCGCCTTCTTGACATTTTTTGAAAAGACACTTCCCTCTTCACACGAAACTCGTCTCTCCCATTTCCACGCACACACGCATATACATAATCTTCGATCGATCGATCGATTCCTCAAAACCCAAGAACACGCGGTTGCATCGCGAAAGCGAGAACGCGTCGTCGCGAAGAAGCGCGTGGTTTTCCTCGAAAGCGTTCTCAACTATGCCTCCGAACAAAACCGACAAGATACTCGTTTCGGTAATACTTTTCATACGCGCGTTTCAAATTCGTTCAAATTCGTTCTTTTCCCCCGAGAACTTTACATCACTTTTGATGCACGAACTACGCGCTAAACTCACCTCTCTCTCTCTCCTTCTCTCTCTTTTATTTGTAAACAGCACTGTAAACTCAACACGTGGGTGAAAGTCGAATCCGGCGAGACGCAGAAATGGTTTGGACGGGTACGAATTTGATGTTGAGAATTTTGTTTCGTTTTCTCTGTTTAATTAATGAGATGTTTTTGCGAGCGTCGTTTCGCGCTCGCGCGTCTGATCTGACGTGGCACGACGAACGAGCGCACAAAGTTTTCTCTTCTCTCTTTTATGTTCGTGTGCTCGTGTTCGCGCACGCGAAAAGGAATAGCACGAACGAGACCAAAATACTAACTTCATTACGTTACGCAGATCATGGAAATCCACGCGAAGAAAAACAGCGTCGGCGTGCAGTGGCTGAAATCTATCGACGAGGACGATTTGTACGCCTGGGACGGGACTTCGCACGTGATTCACGTGGAGACTTTGTTAGAAGTCAATCCGGATTTGTTTCACCGAAGTTCGCGGGCGATAAGCGCGAAGAAGAAGAAGAACAACAACAAGAAGAGGGACTTGTTTTGTTTGATCGAGACGTGTCGAGGACGGTGTAAGGATATTAAGTTTGCAAATCCGGCGAAGGTTATCGGCGACGCGATGAAGAACGGCGGTAAAAGTAAGGACGTGAAAAGAGAGAGAGATTCTGTGGACGACGATGTTGAGGCTGAGGCGAAGAGGAAAGATATCGGTAAAGCGGGTAAAAAGGTACGAGTGAAGAGAGAAGAGATTGGAGGAGGAGAGATCGAGAAAGAAGAAGAGAAACCGTTGACGGAGGAAGAGTTGGCGAGAAGAATGCACTCAAAAATGAACGCGAGTCCTCGATTGGGCACGTGGACGAACGAAGAAATCACCAACAGAGAGAACAAAAATTTAGCAGCGGCGGCAGGAGCGGGAGCGACGCGACAACAACAACAAAAACAGCCCGCAGAGCAGCAGGAAAGGCGCGTGCCGCGACAACCGCTCCCTCGAACGAGAGCGCCGCCAAACAAGAGCACGAATAGCGACGACGAGACCAAGCACCAGCAAATCATCGATTGGTCCAATAACGTTACCGGCGAAACCCTTTGCGAAGAAGTGCCGGTGCCGTTCAATTACATCACCAACCGATTCATGCGCTCCTCGGACGATAAAATCATTGAAGAGGAACGATACTTTGCAAAGTGTTCGTGCAACCGTTTGGCAACGATTTTCACGAGCAACGAAGACGATCCGGTCACGGAAGTCGACGTTCACGATTTCAACAAAGGCGTGTGCCCGACCAAAGGCATCGACTGCGGATCGGTTTCGTTCAAATTCCACGTCTTCAAATGCCCCGACGAGCGAGTCGGGTTCGGCATCCGCGCGACGCAAGACATTTCTCGCGGTTCATTCATATGCGAATACATCGGCGAGATCATCACGCGAGATCAAGCGCAAGCGCGAGAGGTTCTGTACAACAAGCAAGGGTTTTACTATTTACACGACATCACCGGCCAGGTGTACGCGAAGCGATACTCCATCGACCCGACGCACAGCGGCAACCTTGGTCGATTCTTCAACCACTCCTGCCGACCAAACTGCACCACCTTGGAGTTACCGAACAACGCGCAAAAGAACAAAAAATACGCCTCCCCTTCGGACTGCCCGACCGAAAAAGAACGTTTGATTGAAACCATGAAATACATGCCTCGCCTCGCGTTCTTCGCCTGTAAAGACGTGAAAAAAGGCGAACAATTAACCATCGATTACTCCCCAGGAAGAGACGGCGAAGAGGACGGACAGGCGTTGAGGCAAACCGTCGAGTGCCGATGCGGGGAAGACGTCTGCAAAGGTTGGTTGTTTTAAGAATACATATACACTACATAAAGTACTATACGCGCACGCGTACACGCTCTCGCTCGCTTAAAATGTCAGTCTGGTCACCAAACGAACCACACAAATACAAGGAGAGAATTCGTCATCATTACCGCTTCTATATCTTCTCTCTCCGCGTCGTTTCTTCGCTCCCGAGGCTTCGGCGTGGCCTTCTCTGTGAAAAGGAGCTCTCGCGCTTCCTCTTTGTATTCTCGTCGAGAGCATCGTACTCGCAGTACAGGCGTCGTGAAAGGCGTTTCGCGTTCCATTCACATGTCGCCGGCGTTATCCAATGTGGACGACGGAAAGACAAAGAAGAAGAAAAGAGTGATCCTGTGGCACAGAAACGATTTGCGCGTGCGTGATAACTTAACCTTAAAAGAAGCGCTGACATTTTGCAGCGAGTCGAGCGAGCTGTATGAGCTCGTGCCGACGTACATTTTCGATCCGAGATGGTTTTTGAGTGATGATGCGTTTGACCGGTCTGATCAGAAAAGGAGAGAGAAAAGGTACGCGGAACGCGTCGTCTGACATTTTTAATTCTTAATACGTTTTCTCTCGAGGCTTTGAAAACTCCGTTTGTTGTTGTTGTTGTCGTTTATGGTGTTTGTCTTCTGACCTTTTAACTCTCCTCTCTTTTACATTATTTATTAGTCTCACGAACGCGCCAAAGTGTTCGCAACGGAGAGCGGAGTTTTTATTAGAATCCGTGTTAGATTTAAAAGAGCGATACAAGCGTTTGGGTTCGGATTTGTTGATTAAGATTGGTAAAAGCGAGGACGTTTTGGATGCGTTGGACGCGGACGTCGTCGTCTGCAGTCGAGAGGTGTGCGAAGACGAACGAGCGTTGGAGAGGAAAGTCAAACGAAAGGCGAAAGGAGAGTTAAAGTTGGTTTGGGATAATACTTTGTACCATTACGAGGACGTTTTTGAGTCCGGGAACTGTTATCAAAACGGGTTGAACGATTTACCGACGCAGTTCACGCAGTTCAAGAATAAAGTGGAGAGTAAAGTGTCCGTGAGAAAACCGATTTTGAACGACGCCGAGTTGAGCGATGGATTGAAGAAATTTTCGTCCCCGTCCAACGTGAGCGAGGAGGAGATGCAATTCGTGCCAACAATCGAAGACATCCCGTTGAGCGACGACGCTCGACAAATGCACGCCGCTATTCCTAAAGATAACTCCATAACTCCTGTGTACTCGTTCAAAGGCGGCGAATCCGAGGCGTTGAAAAGAGTCCAGCGATACTTGTACGAAACCGACGCCGTCGCGACGTATTTCGACACCAGAAACGGCATGCTGGAAGATTTAGAGTCAACCAAGTTAGCCCCTTATTTAGCTTTAGGATGCATCTCTCCTCGATTTATCGAGAACGAAATTCGCAAGTACGAGAAAGAACGCGTGGAGAACAAATCGACGTATTGGGTCATTTTCGAGTTGACCTGGAGAGATTTCTATCGCTTCTTCGCTTTGCGGCACGGCGCGAAAATCTTCAAACTCGATGGGATTGGTTCGAACGGAAAGATGCCCCCTTGGACGGCCGAACACGAAGGACGAGACGAAATATTCGAAAAATGGATCAGCGGCACGACCGGGTACCCGCTCATCGACGCGAACATGCGCGAATTAAAGCTCACCGGATGGATGTCCAACAGAGGTCGGCAAAACGTCGCCTCTTGGCTCGCGTTAGACGCTCGAATCGACTGGAGAATGGGCGCGGAATGGTTCGAGTTTCTCTTATTAGATTACGACCCGGCGTCTAACTGGGGCAACTGGGTCGCCGCCGCCGGATTAACTCGAGGCCGCGTCAACAAATTCAACATCCCGAAACAAACGAAAGATTACGACCCGCAAATGAAATACTGTCGCAAATTCATCCCAGAGTTGGATTCGAAAGACTACCCGCGACCGGTGCAGTTGAAGAAATTCGCGTTCGAGGAATCCTCGTCGTCCAGAAATAACGGCGGCCGAAATGGCCCCGGAAGAGGAACAACAAACGGTAGGGGGGGCAGAAGAGGAAAACAAAACAGACAGCCTCGAAACAACGCGTTCTACGACGACGACCGACAAAACGGCGGCGGCGGTTTCAGTTAAAAGAAGAGAGAGCTCAAGAAAGATCTATCGCGAATCTCTCCGAGACGACCGTAAAGAAGATTGGTGAAAAAGAGAGAAACACTGCTGGACATACAAGTTGAACTACACATGAATATGACGTCGGTCGCGCCCGTAGACCCCTAAACCCTATCATCCAAAGGAAAGAAGCACCCAAAAGAACTTCACACATTTACTCACAACAACACACTCACACTCTCTCTCTCCCTCCACCAAACACCACCACATCGCGACGACAACAACAACAAATAACGCGTCAAAATGCTCGTCGGAACGCCGTCAAAACTCTCTCGAATAGGCGGGTCTCCGTCGAATAAGAAACGGGTTTGGATGATGATTTTGAAACGATGGTTTCCCTTACTCGCCGTGGTGCTGACTTTGTTCGTTTTGACGTGGACAGAGGAAACGACGAGAGGAGGAAACGACAGAGGAGGAGGAAAAGAATTTACGACGACGCGTCCTCGCGATTTTGACGAGAAGGATTCTTCCTTTTCGGGAAAGGACGTTTTATCGTCGTTTACGTCGTCATCCTCTGTTGGTGGTTTTAAAGGTGGTTTTGGTGGGAAAAGGAGCGGCGAGGAGGAGGAGGAGGAGGAGGAAGAGGACGAACAAAGCGGCGGCGCGAAGAGTGGTTCTAAGAATACTAATACTAATAACAATAATAATAATAATCCGTACTCGCTCGTGGCGACGATCGATGACGAGGAGGACGAGGAGGAGATCGATGCCGGGGACGCCTCGTCGGCGGAGAGGAGTAGGAGTAGTAGGAGTAGTAATAATAATAATAGCGGTAAAAACAGGGTAGTAGGTAATAAAAGAAGAAAATGCGGCAAGCACGGCGCGTATAGCGAGAAGTTGAACGAATGCTTGTGTTCGGCGTTGTACGAAGGCGACGGGTGCGAGCGGGTGAAACCGATGCCGACGGAGTTTAAAGGTTTCGATTGCTTGAAAACGTTTACGGGCGAATTCGAAGGCGATTTAGCCATCAATCGAGATCGAGTTTTGAAAGATAAGCAAGTCGCGGTGACGTTGCCGGGGAAGGAGAAAGATCCCGATGGCGGGTATCGTATTCTCGTCCCGAACGAAGAGCCGCTCTTTTCTCAGTTTGCGAAAATCTTGCCGAAAAAAGACGAAATTGGACGTTCGTTTTTCGGTACGTGCGCGGTGGTAGGTTCGTCGGGAATCGTTTTGAATTACGAACACGGCGGCGATATCGACGACCACGACATGGTTTTTCGTTTCAACAGCGCTCCGACGAGAGGTTTTGAAAAGCACGTCGGCTCGAAAACGACGTACCGAATCACCAACACCCAAAACTGGGGCTTCCACGAGCCGAAAACGGAGGAGAGCATTTTAATCCATTTCCGCGCGAAAAGCGCCATCAAAGGTTTGTTTTGGAACTCGAAGCAAAAGAAACCGTTAAAGCTCTACGCGTTCGCGCCGGATTTCGTGGAATACGTGGCGCAAAAGGTCAACTTTTTAGCCACTTCCGGTCTGTACGGCATCTTGTTGGCGTTGCAACGCTGCCACTCCGTCTCCATCTACGGCTTCCAAGTCTCCACCCAACACGGGACGTTATACCACTACTACGACCCATGCGACGTCCCCGCAAACGTCGAACGCGACGACACCGAATGGATCGTCATCCGAGAACTCGCCAAACACGGGTTCATTTCTTTCCGAGAACCGTGCGTCGCCGAGTGCCACGAAACCAAAACGCAATGCGACGAATGTAAAGAAGCGAACGAAGACTTTACGAAAAAAAAAGTCAAACTCCCATCTCGTGCGAAGTGCGACCCGAACGCGGTCAGTAAAGGGCATTTGGAAGTGCCGTGGAGGCTCGAACGAAGGCAAGCCAGGAGGAGAGGAGGCGGGCATAATAAGTAATATGTAGCAAATTTTGGTCCTTTTAATGAAGGGTAAATGATGAGCAGTGGCGATGATACGCACCACCACAGAGACGATATCACGCACAAATCAAACAACAGTAGCGTTTAAGACGCGTTTGTGGAATACTGCGCGTCAGAAGCAGTCAGTTCTGTGCGTGTTTTGATTGAGCGTAATATGTAGTAGTGTATCGTAAATTTTGGTCCGTTTGATGAAGGGAAAAAAAGGAGCACATTCCCCCCACAAAAAATGTTCAAAAAGAGCAGCGCTTTCCGGAGCGGCTCTTTCGGAGTTATCATCGCATCATCGGTAGAAGTAGTGTAAAGTAGTGAAGTACCACTTAACGACGTAAACGACCCTCTGTGCACGCGTGTAGCCTGTTTGTTTCGACAGCAGAGAGAGAAACACTCGAAGTGTAATTAATGGCGGCGAACAAGGAAATTGGAATCCTTCTCCTCCTCGTTTCCTCGATGCTTTTCCTTTGCCTTTTCGGAAACAACGAGGACAATTTCGTCGGTAAAAACAGCAACGATACTAAAACTGTCTTTTCGTTCATTCACGCGTCAATCGTCGCCGTCCCGGTGACCATTTTTTACGCGTACTGGAATTGGATTTCGGTGCAGTTTTTGAGACACTCTTGATGAGTTGTGTTTGGCGAAGGGTTTACCGTTTTACCGAAGAAGAGAGAAAGAGACTCTGGTGTAGCGCAGGGGTGGTGTTTCCCTCTGCGGCTTCTTGTGTCGATGATGATGCGCGTTTTGTCGAGAAGACCCATTCATTCGCGATGTAACAGGTACGATTAAAATATTCTTTCTCTCGCTCTCGCTCTCGTATATTTTCAAGGAGAAGTTCAGTATTGCTTGTACGTCGGACATCTGAACGTTCGATTCTTAAACCGAACGTTCGCCGTCTGGCTGAAGCATAGATTATAGTTTAGACCAGATCTTAAACCGATACGAGATGCCGCGTTGCGTTCGCGCGACGCGGGTCGCTCGCGTCGACCTGTCTGCTGGCACATTTTCTCTTTGTTTTAAACTTCTCTTTTGTTGTGCACGCGACTTACCCCGGGCTGCTCGACGTTTTGTAGTGTCATCGAGCGAGCCCTGGTCTGCGTGCTAGATTAGTAGAATCTTTTTTCTAGGGCGCTTTATGTTGCAACGCTGCGTTTCTCTCGCGGATGTTGGGTCAAGAAGCGCGCATATCATATCCATAAATCTTTTGTTGTAGACGTCTGCCACGGTTTCGTTAGCTTTTCATGGCTTTGAGCGAATCTGTCCAATGTCGTCTTACATCGATCATTTCTGCCCTCATGATAGGAAGCGGGGTTGACCGACTTTAATGGTTTACACTGTGCCAACCGGGCGATTACATTTGACGACGTTCTTCTTGGATGTTGTTGTTGTTTTTACTCACGCGTTCATTCTCTCTTTTTTCAATTTTCAATTTTCAATTTTCAATCATCACAGTGTGAAGAGGAACATAATAAAAACGATGAGCGCGGCGTTGTATTATTACATGTATGTACATTAAAAATTATCTATCGAGCAGCGTCGGCGCCGACGGTAGCTTATAGAAACCAGATTCGCCGTTCTTCAAATCCAAACTATCATCGCTCACTCCTTCGCTATCATCGCTCCCCGGATCTTTCACCGACACGATTTCTACTTCAAATAATAAAGGACCGTCTCGATAATTCTCCAGCCTTCGCCTCGCGCCGTACGAATCCGGTTGCGGTTGCACAAAATCGTTCACGTATCCCAAATTCGGCGGCATCAACACCCTTCGCACGCCGCCTTGACGCATCCCAACGACAACCGGCGCAACCGCTTTCGGCAAACTATTCTCTTCTCCCAGTATAAAAGTATACGGAACGCCGACGTCGTCGAGTCCTTCCGAGCCGTATCCTCGCGCCCACAACAAAACCGCCGTCCCTCCGGACGAGTACTTAAAATACGCGCCCGAGGACAATCGAAACACTTTAAACAAAATCGAAACTTTCGAGCCTTTTCTGCACCGTTTCGTCCCACTCACGCCTTCGTCGTACTCCCGAAACTGTATTCCCGATGGTAACGTCATCAAAGGTGCGTCCGATTCTAACTCTTCCTCTTTCCTTTCCCGTAACTTTTCAGCTTCCCGTTTCTTTCTTTCGCTCGCTTCGAATCTCTCACGTTTGGAGGAGTTTCTTATCCCAAGATACGAGACCAAATTGGGTTCGTTATCATCACTATTGGGCGGTTTTTTGTTCAACCCGTACGCGAACGCTTTTCTGTCTTTACTCGTCTCGAAGAGAGCGATGATTTTTAAGCAGTTATTCATCGCTTCGCGTCTATTTATCATCTTCATCTTCATCTTTAAACCCTCGGTATCCCCGTTGTTGGCATCTGCATTTTCCCCTAAAACGGCTTCCAAATGTTGTGTTTGAACACCATTGAATCTTCGTTGTTTTCTTAATGGGGGTGTTTTTAGCGTTGTTCTCGATCGATTTCGCGAGGACAATTTCGCCACGATGCGTGGTGGTGGTGGTGATTTGGAGACGATGATCATGTTGATCATGAGAGGTTACAAATGCGGTTCTTTCGTGTGGAAACGCATATTTTGCTAAAAGGAGTAAAAAGAAAAGAAAGAGTTTTACACAACACTTAATGATGTCGAGGAGAAGAGCATCGAACAGCAGCAGTGCATTCAGAGCAGTAGTGTAGTAGTCACCGATGATGATGATGATGATATTAATACTATTATTAATGCTCTTTAATCCATCGCGCGAGGTCAAAATGTCCGCTTTGGTAGGCGATCTCGTGGCACTCGTGTCGATCGAACGGACATTTGCGTTCGAGGACCAAGTATTGCAAACACTCGAAAGAACCTTTCCAAGCGGCTCTCCAACAGGCGTCCTTGCATAAAGGCGCGTTGTGGTATTCAACGAGATACTGTAAAGTTTGCAAATGATTGTTTTGACTGGCGTATTCCACCGCCAGAGAGTTTAGGTACATTTTGTCCGGCAAGAGGTGGTCGTGAATGTATTTCAAAACCTCGAGGCGGCCGCCGTCGGCTAACGCGGCGAAAACGAGATCGTTGAGTTGTAATCCGTGTTCGATGCACAAGGCGAATTGCGCGGGCGTTTCGATTTCGGAAATTTTTACCGCTTTGACTCTTCCTTGTTCTAAGTTCGAGGAACTCTTGACGCCAAAGTCTCGCAGAGTTACTTTTTTGAACGATTTCGAAACTTTCGAAAGAAAGAAACGAGCGTTGTTTCCAGCTTTGATGCATATGCATTTAAGGAGTTTTTTATTGTCCGGATTCGATACGAATGACGTGAATTGATCTCTTCGATTGGCATTATTCGTCGCGCGACCGTTGCGATTGTAGTCGACGAGAGCGTTTAATTCGCGATGATTGTGTTTCGGTACTACTGCGAGTTCTCCTTCTTGGTCTTCAATCGTCGTCGTCGCGTTATCGCTACTCTTTTTGCACTGGTGTTGTTGCTTTTCTTCTCGTTGTTCTGGATTATTCGATGGATTTTGAAGCCGCGACGACAGCATTTGAGGCTGCTTCTCGACAAACCCCGGCACGCCGAAACCGCAGTGGCCTTTTTTATCATCGCACCGCGTACCCGACGAGGAAGATTTCTTCTCCTTCTCGTTCTTCACCGTTTGAACTTCTTCTCCATCGTCGCCCGAACTGTCATCGTCGTCCAAAATTCTCGTCGTCTTCGCCGTCCTCATTACCTTCGGCTTCTTCTTCGGCAGCGCGCTTTCGTCGTTGCGCAATCCAAGAGACATCGAATGTTGTTGTTCAGCACCATCGGTATCAAACATCTCCTCGTCGTCGACATCATCGGTTGTTGTTTGCGTGCCAACAGATTTTGACACCGACTGCACGGCAACACCCATCGTACCGTTGTTCCTTTGCGGCGGCGGCGGCGAAAACGGCTTCGTAGTATCGGCTTCGTATTTCATCATCTTCATTCGGATCTCGGATGCCTCGATGCCTTCCTTGGATATGGAGGACAAAGGGATCAACCGAGGAGGAGGAGGATGCACATCTCGTCGCGCGCCTCCTCCGTCGTGTTCGATGCACATTGTCCAGGTGTTCTGCTGCTGCCGTAAAAGCTCGTCCTCGTCCATGTTCTCGTCCTCGCGATCGTCAATGTCGTCAAGGATGTTGTTGTTGGTATTCATATTTTTTTTTTGCCGAAAATAAAAGCGAGCGTTTTTTAAAGAAATGAAACAAACTTTCACATTCGAACGAGGAAGGCAGCGCATATATAGTAAATCTGGTAGTATTAGTATTCAAACAACGCTCTCTCTCTCTTCTACATTCTATTATGCCTTTCTTGGTAACTGCTATATATATATTTCTCTCTCTCTTTCTACTGGGCGTTGAACGGAACCGGTTGTAATACGCGACGCTTGGAAGGCGTACCCGCTTTTGGTTTCGGTTTTTGACCGGAATCTTCTCCGTTGACAACGTCGAGACGCAACGCTTTT
>Ga0209308_10004219_pt1 | contig 11533 bp, 9 predicted proteins | sample COGITO_mtgs_1204_3_FD_184806 | JGI IMG/M metagenome (GOLD analysis project Ga0209308, IMG submission 184806) | Pelagic marine microbial communities from North Sea - COGITO_mtgs_120405 (SPAdes) (version 2) | ecosystem: Environmental > Aquatic > Marine > Epipelagic ...
AGCAGAAGAAACTTTTTTTAATATTGGGGATCCTCTTGAAGATGAATTTAATAAATGGAATGAAGGTGCTTGCAAACAATTTGATATGGATTTTGAGAGAAAAAAAATAGAAACTGATTTAATTGAAGAATACGGTTCAGCAACTGTTTATTAATGAACTCAGTTGCAAAGATATTTTTTTTAGCAGGCCTTGTGATAATTTTTATATCAAGCTGCGGATCTGATGTAGATCCCGGAATAATAGAGGGACCCCCTCGTTCTAGCGAAGCAATATATCAACAAGATTCAAAATTTTTTCAGACTAAGGAAAGTTTATTGGGAGTTGATTCAGGTGATACATCCCAAATTCTTTTTGGGGATTTGCATGTTCATACGACCTATTCTATAGATGCATTTACTCTGGAGTTACCGATGATGGGTCTTCAGGGCGCGCATGATAGCTCCATGGCCTGTGATTTTGCTAGATATTGTGCAAATCTAGATTTCTTTAGTTTTAATGATCATGCAGAGGGCCTTACCCCCGATCATTGGCGTGAACAGAAAAAAATTATTCAACAATGTAATATCTCAAATGAAGATTCTGTAACCAATGATTTAGTTGTGTTTCCGGGATGGGAATGGACACAAATTGGGACTACCAAAGAAAATCATTGGGGTCATAGAAATATTATTTTTAAGGATATTCAAAACCTCCCTGCAAGACCAATTGGTTCTAGAACTCCTGGTTCTGGATTGGGAGTTTTTGATACTACTGAACAAGCTGTAAGTGCACGATGGTTGGATGTATTTAATTTTAAGCGTTATTCAGATTTAAAATGGCTACTCAATGAGGTTAGGAATATACCCTATTGCGAGGAGGGCGTTTTTTCCCCAGATCTTCCTCTTGATTGTTATGAATATGCTAAAACACCCAGAGATTTATTTTCTAAGTTAGATGAATGGAATTTAGATAGTATTGTCATTCCTCACGGACAATCATGGGGCTATCATGTCCCATTGGGAACCTCATGGGATAATCGCTTGAATCATGAAGGCCATGATCCAAGCAAACAAATCCTTCTAGAAATTATGTCTGGGCATGGAAACAGTGAAGAATATAGAGACATTACCTCGGTTAATTTTCTTCAAGATAATACAATGAGCTGCCCTAAGCCAACTGACGGCTTTCTTCCATGTTGTTGGCAAGCTGGTGAAATGCAGAAAAAACGCTGTGATGGACTTACAGCTGATGAGTGCAATGCAAGGGTTGAGCTAGCAAAACAATATACTTTAGCTGGAGGGCCTTATACCAATATGGTTTTTCCTGAGGCCAAGCCTGAGGAATGGTTGAGCTGCGATCAATGCACTGACTGTTTTAAGCCAGCATTTAACTATAGACCTAAACAATCTGCTCAATATGCTTTAGCTATTTCAAATTTTGAACAATCTCAAGAATCTCCGCAAAGATATAATTTTGGCTTTATAGCCTCAACAGATGATCATACTGCAAGACCTGGAACAGGCTATAAGCAATATGATAGACGAAAGATGACTTTTGCCACTGGCGTTAAATCAAAAATATGGGAGTATCAAAATGATGCTGAAGATCCAAGCTTCCCTGAAATTCCAAAAACTACTCCCGGTGAAAGTCAGCCCGATAGTGAGAGAGTTTCAAGTTTTGTATATCCTGGTGGTATTTTAGCTGTGCATGCTAAGGGAAGGGGCAAAGATGAAATTTGGGCAGCGCTAAAAAATAAAAATGTTTATGGAACAAGTGGACCAAGAATTTTATTATGGTTTGATTTAGTTAATTCTCCTCTTGGTAAAATCCCTATGGGTTCTGAGATTAAAATGAGTCAGAACCCATCTTTTATCGTAAGAGCGGCAGGAAGTTTTAAGCAAAATACCGGCTGCGCAAAAGAATCAATCGATGCATTGTCTTCTGAGAGGCTAAACTATCTTTGCGCCGGAGAGTGTTACAACCCCAGTAATGAACGACATGCTATGAAACATATAGAAGTTATAAAAATTACTCCCCAATCATATTCTGGTGAAGCTATTTCTCCATTGATTCAAGATCCATGGAGAATTATCCCCTGTAAACGAGGTGGAGAGTGTATTGTTCAGTTTGAGGACGAAGAATATTCTCGTGATAGTATTTATTATGTTCGTGCCATTCAAGAGGAAACACTTGCAATCAATGGCTCTTCTTTGAATGCAAGAGAGGAGTTTAAATTATGCAAAGGCAGTTTTAGAACTGATTTGACTGATAACTGTTTAAGCTTAACCAATGAAAGAGCATGGTCCTCACCAATATACGTTAATAAGCCTTAAGAGTTTTTTACTTTAATTTCATTAGCTGCAGATCGCTTAATTTTTATTAATTCTGCAATCTGAAAATATAAGCTTTCTTCATACGTATGCACAAAAGAGTCAGCAGCAATAAGCTGCCATAAATCTTTTAGTAACTTCATTTTTTTTTCTTTATCATATAATTTATTGATCTCGTTAATTGTTGGATAAAGCGAGGTAGAATTTTTAGTGTTATATTTTATTTTCTTAACAAGAGCTTGCGCCTCATCATAATTGCTCACATTTTTTCTTACTTTATCTAAAATTATTTCATTTTCAGTATCGCTGTAATCACCATCACTATAAGCTATTTCAACTAGCAATCTTACTTCTAGATTCCCTTCAAACTCAGCTATTTTTTTAGGAACGGGTTTTTTTTTAAAAATTTTTTTAAACATATTCATTTTTTTAATTGTGTTGCGGGATTACCAACCACTGTTGTATGTGGTTCAACATCTTTAGTTACAACAGCTCCCATTCCTATAATAGAGTTTTTTCCTACAACTACTCCCTGTTTAATTATTGCTCCAGAACCAATATATGCCCCATTCTCAATAACCACATTCCCATTACAGGAAGCATAGGGTCCAAAAGTAACAAAATCGCCAATGATGCAGTCATGTGAAATAGAAGCATATCTATTCAAGTGAAGGAAACGTCCTATTCTGCTATTCGTTGTAATTATAGAAAATTCAGAAATTAGAGAACCAATATCTATTGCATTATTGCCCCCCACTGAAGAAAGTTTAGAATGAATAGAAATTGGTATTAAATCCTTATTCAAACATTTGTTTGCAAGCATCTTTCTTTTTGTATGGTCAGCTACTGAAATATTGAAGTATTTTTGATGATCGCCTAGATTGCAAAATTCATCCAAGCTCAATACTTGAATATCGTTAACCTGTTGATATTTTTTTTGAGACTCAATAAAGTAAATATTAGTTTTATAAAAATCCAGATCATTATTTTCAATTAATTTTAAAATTTGATTCATGGACTCTCTGCCATGACCTCCAGCACCATAAAGACCAAGTATTTTATTATTTTTTTTTGTCACTTGACTCATTTAATGCTCCTCGAAATTTTTTCATTGTTACATTTTTTGATTGATTTATATTTGAAGTATCCAAAATCACAATAAAAGTTTTTAGTATTATAAAAATATCATTCCTCAGTGATAAATTTTTGATGTACTCTAAATCAAGTTTAAATTTTTCTTCCCAAGATAATCGATTTCTTCCACTAACTTGAGCTAAGCCAGTTATGCCTGGTTTTACAGCATGTCTCGTTCTTTGATCTGGCGAGTATTTTTCTAGGTACTCTATCAACAAAGGTCTTGGACCAACAAAGCTCATATCACCTATTAAAATATTTAAAAGTTCTGGTAATTCATCTAGACTGGTTTTTCTTAAAAATTTTCCAAGCTTTGTAGTTCTGAGGTGATCATCAAGAAGATTGCCATTTGCATCTTTTTGATTTGTCATGGTTCTAAATTTTATCAATTTAAAAATTTTTTCATCTTTTCCGGGGCGATGTTGAACAAAAAACGGTTGAGTGTTATTGAGAATAATTATTAAAGAGCTTATAAGCACTAAAACAGGTAAACACATAATAAATAATATTAATGCGACTACTCTATCAATCAAAGGTTTAATATAATTTTTATACATATGCGATTATTATCTGACATAATTAATTTTTTTAATACCAATCAGCGAAGTTGCTTTACTCTTTACCTATCTTAAAATGACTCCTTGGCCAAAATATTCAGCAGCAGAGATCAAAGCGGTATCAGATGTTTTGAAGTCTGGTAAAGTTAATTACTTATTTGGAGATATTGGTAAAAAGTTTGAGGAAGAATTTGCTGGCTTTGTAGGTACAAAGCATGCATTAGCTCTTGCGAATGGAACTCTAGCTTTAGATATTGCCTTAAGAGCGATCGGTATTACAAATGGCGACGAAGTAATTGTTACACCAAGAAGTTATATTGCTTCAGTTTCATCGGTGAGTCTGTTGGGCGGAATTCCTAAATTTGTTGATATTGACTCTAATTCACAAAACATTACCGCTGAATCCATTAAGCCAGCTATTACCAAAAAAACAAAAGCAATTATATGCGTCCATTTAGCAGGAATGCCCTGTGAAATGGATCCAATTATGAAATTGGCAAAAAAACATCACCTAAAGGTAATTGAAGATTGCGCTCAAGCTCACGGGGCTTCATACAAGGGCAAGAGCGTTGGTTCAATAGGTCATATTGGGACTTGGTCATTCTGCAATGACAAAATTATGACACTTGGAGGGGAGGGTGGAATGATTACTACCAATTCCAAGCAGTACTATAATTTCGTTAAATCTTTTAATAATCATGGTAAGAATTTTAATAAAATAGCAAGAGCAAAAAATAATATTCCAAAGTTTAGATATATTCATGACTTTATTGGTTCAAATTACCGAATGACTGAAATGCAAGCTGCAATTGGCAGAATTCAACTCAAAAAGATTTCTAATTGGAGGAATGTCAGGCAAAAGAATGCTGAGATTATTTTTAAATCAGTGGCTGATATGCCAATAGTCAATATTCCCTCAATCAAGACATATCTTAATCATGCTTTTTATAAATGTTACCTAACTATTAATAAAGATCGCTTAAAAAAAGGCTGGAGCAGAGACAGAATCATACTTGAAATAAATAAGCTTGGAGTAAGATGTTTTTCTGGAAGTTGCCCTGAAATCTACCTTGAAAAAAGTTATAAAAACTTTAATATTTCTCGTCTTGCCAACTCAAAAAAACTTGGCGAGGAATCTTTGATGTTTGAGGTGCACCCAGGACTTACAAAACTTGAAATGCAACTAAAGCAGTCTGTAATCAGGTCAGTTTTGATGAAAGCTTCATTAACATGAATATTTTAAATCTTAACAGAAGATTCAAAATTATTATTCAGGCAATTGCTGATACTTTGATGGGCTTCATGAGTTGGCTTGTTATTGGTCCACCGTTAGCCTCATTCATAAATACAAATGAATTAGGCACTTTGATTTTTGCTATTAGCTCAAATATTTTAGGGTTTCTTGTTCCCATCATCATCACAATAATATTCTTTCATTTGAATGATATGTATCGATCTATTTCTAGATTTTATGAACCTTCAAAGCATATATTCACAAATCTTTCCGGGGGTTTTATTTTTGGAATATCTTGGGCGTTAATGTACTTAAATAAAATAGGTTCTGTAGAGATCAATTTAATTTTTGTGATTATTCTCCAAGGAGTTTTATTGAGCATTGTTTTTTTTGCGTTAACAAGCTCGTCCCGATTAATTGCTAGGATTCTGCTAAATCCTCAAAAGCAAGACATCAACTCCAAGCCAATAATTATTTATGGAGCAGGGGCTAGTGGATTAGAGCTCTTTTATTTGTTGCAATCAGACTCATCAACCAAAGTAATTGCTTTTATAGATGATAACAAAGATATGGCTGGCATGAAGATTGATGGGGTTGAGGTTCTTAGAAGTTTTAAAAAAATATCTAATTTAGTCAATCAATTTGAATCTGTTGAAGTTTTCCTGGCAATTCCTAGCATTGATCTTGAAGGCAGAAGAAAAATTTTAGAGAGATTGCAGCCGTTAAAAGTCTCTGTTAGAACCATTCCCTCTTTGCATGAGTTAGTTGGCGATCATAAAAGAATGGATGAAATCCAAGAACTATCTTTAGATGATTTATTGCCGCAAGATCGATCTAAGAGTTTTTCTAACGTTAATTTTTCTGATCAAACAATTTTAGTAACCGGTGCCGGAGGCTCAATCGGCTCAGAGGTAGTAAGGCAAGTTATTGCGGGCAATCCAAAGTCTATTTTATTGATAGACTTCTCGGAATTTAATCTTTTCAAGATCTATGAAGAATCTCTAGCATTGAAAAAAAAATTTGCTTTAGATACCTCTATAACTCCTATTTTGCATGATGTTTGCAATGACCAATCCTTAAAAAAAATTCTTGAAAAATTTTCAATTGATTTAATCTATCATGCTGCTGCTTACAAGCATGTTCCAATGTTAGAGGTTAGCGAAAATATTTTAACAGGCATTAAAAATAACATTCTTGGCACATATTCAATTTGCAAGATAGGAAGAGATCTTAAAGTAAAGAAAGTGATTATGATTTCAACAGATAAGGCAGTACGTCCAACAAATCTAATGGGCGCATCTAAAAGGTTTGCTGAGCAAGTTGTACAATTTTTTCACTCCCAATTTGAGAGTACAATTTTTTCAATGGTTCGCTTTGGTAATGTAATAAATTCCTCAGGCTCTGTAATACCCACTTTTATTAAACAAATTAGCCAAGGAGGACCTCTAACAATCACTGATTTAAATGTAACTAGATTTTTTATGACCATTCCAGAAGCATCAAACCTGGTCCTTCAAGCCGGAGAAATGTCAAAGGGTGGAGAGGTATTTATTTTAGATATGGGTGATCAGGTCAAGATAGTAGATTTAGCAAAGAGATTAATCAACTTAAAAGGGTACAATTATACTTTTGATGAGGATATGCCTGGCATTAGAATTATAGAAACCGGTTTGAGGAAAGGTGAAAAGTTGTATGAAGAACTTTTAATATCAGGCAAAGAAATTAAAACCGATAATCCCAAAATATTTAAATCAATTGAGCCAGCTCCCTCTGATAACATTATTCATTTATTAGATTCTTTAAGAGATAGAATAGAGCATGATGACAAGAATGCTTGCATAGAAATTCTTTCAAAAAATGTACATGGTTTTATAAGGTAGATTATGTTTAAAAATTTAATACTTTTTTTATTATCCGTATCTTCATCATTTCTATTAGCTATTAATTTAAGTCAGTTATCATTAGATGATGGCTTTAATATATCTATTTTTGCTCAAAATTTAGATGCTCCCAGGCAAATGGCCGAGGGCAAAAATGGCACAATTTTTGTAGGTGAGAGAGGCGGGAAGATAGTTGCATTGCGAGATACTGATAACAATGGAGTCGCTGATTCTAAAATCATTATTGCTAATGATCTTACTTATTCAACTGGTTTAAGCTTGCACAACGGTGATTTATATTTTTCTGAAATAAGCACAATATGGAAAATTGAAAACATAGAAGATTGGATCAACAAACATGGCATTGATTCTCAAATGCCAACCAAAGTTCTGGTTGTTGATAACTTGCCTGATGATAAGTGGCATGGATGGAAATGGCTCAAACATAATCAAGATGGAGCCCTATACTTTAATATTGGCGCTCCTTGCAACATATGTCTTTCAGATAATCCGCAGTTTGCTTCTATACTTAAGTTCAAGGATGGCATCATCGATTATGTTGCTAAGGGGGTGCGAAATAGTGTTGGGTTTGATTTTCATCCCATCAATAATAAACTTTTTTTTACAGATAACGGCAGAGATTGGCTTGGCGATGATTCCCCATCATGTGAATTAAATCGAGTTGATTTTGAGGGTCAATTTTTTGGATATCCATTCAAACATGCATCCAATATAGTGGATCCAGAGTTTGGTACAGTGAATACTGGCTATGACTTTGTAGATCCAATTCTTGAACTAGGTGCTCATGTAGCACCAACTGGTGTGGCATTTTATACCGGTTCAATGTTCCCCTCGCAAATGAAAAATAATTTATTTATAGCACTTCATGGTTCCTGGAATAGATCTAGCAAGGTAGGGTATAAAGTGATCAGAGTAAGCTTTGATAAAAATGGGAATGTTGAGGAATCAAATGATTTTATTTCAGGCTGGTTAAAAGGTGACAGTGTATCTGGAAGGCCTTCTGCTCCTTTTGTATTAAGTGATGGCAGCATGCTTTTATCAGATGATAAAGCTAATGTTATTTATCGCATTACTTATGAAACTTAGATGTCAGATTTAGATTCTTGCCTGCAAATAGCTAAATCAGCTGCATTACTTGCTGGAGATTATCTCAAAGAACACCAAGCTGAGAATTTAAAAATTCTTTCAAATAAGGCAAGAGATCTTAAACTTCAGATTGATATTGATGCCGAAGAAATCATTAAAGAACACATCACGCAAAAAAGCTCTTTACCAATTTTAGCTGAGGAATCCGGCATGAGCGGTGAGCATGATGGATTTTTCTGGGTAGTAGACCCATTAGATGGAACATCAAATTTTTTAAGAAATATTCCAATTTCATGTGTTTCTATATCTTTGATGCAAGGCTTAACTCCTGCTCTTGGAGCAATATTTGATTTTAATAATTCTGATTTATATTGCGCCCATAAAGAGTCAAAGGCTTATGTAAATGACATGGAGATATCTGTTTCTTCTTTAAACCTAAAAAAAGAATCCACTTTAGTCACAGGAATACCTGCTAAAGATAATTATTCTGATGCCGAGTTCAAAAATATGATTTCTGATTTTCAATGCTGGAAAAAAATTAGGATGATTGGATCGGCTGCTATGGCGTCAGTGTATGTTGCTTCAGGGAAAGCAGAGGCATATAAAGAAAACGGTATATTTTTATGGGATATTGCTGCAGGAGCAGCAATTGTAGAAGCAGCTGGTGGAAATATTTCAATCAGCAACTTACAACCCGACTTCAGGGTTGATGCAAATTTTACTAATAAAAACATAGAAAAATAAACAATCATTAAATTTTAATTTAGATATTTGGTCATTAATAAAAGAAATCATCAATATATTGCAGTGATTTAAATTATGAAAGGAATAATTTGGTTTAGAACTGATTTACGGGTTGATGATAATCCAGCATTGTTAAGTGCGCTCAATCAATGTGAAGAAGTCGTAGGAATTTATATTTTTTCCCAGATGCAATGGGAACTTCATAATGAATCAAATATCAAACATGAATTTTTAATAAATAATTTAACTGTTCTAGAGAAATCTCTTGCAAAATTCAATATTCCGCTTGTTGCAATAAATACTGAATCATATAAAACTTTATCAAAAGATTTATGCTCTTTTGTAGTTGATCAGAAAATAGATCATGCATTTTGGAATAATGAATTTGGATATAATGAGACTACAAGAGATCAAAGCGCAATAAAAGCTTTAAAGAAATTAAATATTCAGACTTCGCAATTCAATGATCAGGTCATCTTTGAGCCAGGCTTTCTCAGGACAGGTCAAGGAAATCCTTTCTCAGTTTTTACACCTTTTAAGAGAAGATGGGTTGAAAACTTTGAGATGGATTTTTTGGATATTACGCAACCTCATCCAGCAAAAAAACCCACCTCAACTAAAAGCAATTTATCCAACTTAAAATTTGTTAAATCTCATTTAGCAAATATCAATCTTTGGCCTGCCGGTGAAGCTGCTGCTCATGAAAGACTTTCAAGTTTTCTTCATTCAAAGGCAAGACTATATAGCGAATCAAGGAATTCTCCGATTATTGATGGAACAAGTAGAATATCACCCTATCTAGCTCTTGGTATTCTCTCCCCTAAAAGATGTATCTTGGAGGGCTTAAAGCTCAATGATTTTGAGTTTACATCAGGCAATAAAGGAATTTGTAAGTGGATTGATGAAATTATTTGGAGAGAATTTTACCGAAATATCATGCATTCATTTCTTAAAGTAAGCAAGAATCAACCTTTTCAAGACTATACAAAATCTATCCAGTGGCGACATTCAAGCGAGGAGCTCGAAGCCTTTTATACTGGCAGAACGGGCTTTCCTATTGTTGATGCAGGCATCAGACAAATGCTTGCGGAAGGATGGATGCACAATCGATTAAGAATGGTGGTTGCAATGTTTTTTACAAAAAACATGCTCCATGACTGGAGACTGGGAGAAAAGTTTTTCATGCAAAACTTGATAGATGGAGATTTTTCTTCTAATAATGGAGGATGGCAGTGGAGCTCCTCAACTGGCACAGATTCAGCGCCTTATTTTAGGATCTTTAACCCAATCACTCAGTCACAAAACTTCGATCCAAAAGGCGAGTTTATTAAAAAATTTATCCCTGAATTAACAAATGTTCCTGTTGCGCAAATTCATCAGCCAAAATCTGATCTTTTTTCATCCACTAACTATCCCGCGCCTATGCTTGATTTGAAAGAATCTCGTCTCAGAGCCATTCAGGCATTCAAAGATGCCAGAGAGAATAGCAGTATCTAAATTATTGCATTGTAGAATCAATCTTAGTGATAATTTAAAAACATCCGCTATAATTAAATTCAATTTTTAGCGAGGAATAAATATGGCTGATCATCTTAAATTTTATATTAATGGGGAATGGGTTGATCCATTAGGCTCAGAAACAATTGAAGTCATAAACCCCTCTGATGAATCTGTTATCGGCTCTATATCAGCTGGAGCTAAAGAGGATATTGATAAAGCCGTTGCCGCAGCTAAAGAAGCATTTAAAACTTTTGGTTTTTCTTCCAAAGAAGAAAGAATTGAGCTTTTAGAAAATATCATTTCTGAATATGAAAAACGCTCAGAAGAATTAGCAAAAACAATTTCGCAAGAAATGGGCGCGCCATTATGGCTATCTAATGTTGCTCAAGTGACGTCAGGCTTATCTCATTTTAAAGATACTTTAGAGGTATTAAAAACTTTTGAATTTGAAGGAACTGAAAATAACTATTTAATTAGAAAAGAGCCAATAGGTATTATTGGGATGATTACTCCATGGAATTGGCCCATGAATCAAATGTGTACTAAAGTGGCTTCCGCACTTGCTTCAGGATGCACCATGGTATTAAAGCCAAGCGAAATAACCCCGTTTTGCGGAATTATATTTGCCGAAATATTACATGCTGCCAAAGTTCCAGCTGGAGTTTTCAATCTTGTTAATGGAATGGGCCCAATCGTTGGAGCTGCTCTATCAGAGCATCAAGATATTGATATGATGCATTTTACGGGCTCAACAAGAGCTGGAGTTGCAGTAGCTATAGCTTCAGCCCCAACTGTAAAGAGGGTTGCCCAAGAGCTTGGTGGCAAATCAGCAAATATTATCTTAGATGATGCAGATATTGAAAAAGCTGCTGCTGCTGGAGCAAATCATTGCTTTATGAATACCGGACAATCATGTAATGCGCCAACAAGAATGCTTGTTTCATCCCAGAAATATGAGAGAGCGGTTGAGGCTGCCGCCGAAGTTGCAAATTCGACAGTTGTTGGCTCACCAGAAGACGACGGTGTAAAAATTGGACCAATTTCTAATAAAGCTCAGTATGAAAAAG
>Ga0209308_10004229_pt1 | contig 11508 bp, 11 predicted proteins | sample COGITO_mtgs_1204_3_FD_184806 | JGI IMG/M metagenome (GOLD analysis project Ga0209308, IMG submission 184806) | Pelagic marine microbial communities from North Sea - COGITO_mtgs_120405 (SPAdes) (version 2) | ecosystem: Environmental > Aquatic > Marine > Epipelagic ...
TGAGGAGGATTAAACTGATCGTCTTTTTCAACCGTCTTATATGATCCGTCTGCTAATTTTTTTCTTTTATAAACAAATGAATGTGTTGTTTTATAATTGAAATACATCAATGTTGCAGTGTCCCTGTAGAACATGCTGTTTTCATAAAACTGCGCCGTATTAAAATAATTATACCACGATTGACTGTATTTAGCTATTTGGTTTAAGTCTTCGTTTGTTAAATCTGGATCAATCTTAATTAGCTCCGTCATTGGAACTGTTTTAATTTCTCCCCAATAAAAACAATCTTTAAAATACGGATCTTCCGTATAACTATAAACAACGTTAGCTGGATCTACATAATCTAGTTTCACACCAGAACCTGGTAAAAATTCATGTTTTGTAATTCCTATTCCTATTGTTGTAAGATCATAATCAACCCTACTTCTAATGTCATTATAATGATTTTCGGCCATCAATGTATCAATTGCTTCTTCTTGAGCAATTTCAATAGCAGGCTTGTATTTCATATTCATAAACAACTCCATTTCTTCGTCACTTTCCGGAAGCTCCTCTTCGTTAGTTTGAAATACATTTATACCAAAATCGTTATCTATTTGCTGAAATAATGGTTTAGCTAAAACTTCGCCTTCAATCATTTCTTGAAATTCATTTCTTTTCTCAGCAGACAATGCGTCCTCAGCGTAGGCCTTAACTTTAAAAAGTCTGTCGGACATTCCGTTTACTACGATGTCGACAAACTTTGGGATTATAGGTACGGGTGACCAATCTAAATTGAGATAACTTAAGTCGCCATCTATTGCTAATTCATTTTTGTATTTTGCTACGGATTGCTCTCCTCTAGCATACAAACGTAATCGCATGAACTCGCTCCATTGACTATAAAATCTACATGAGCCGCTGTCTCTTCTAAACCATTCGTATTGTATTGCTTGACCTATTTGTAATCCATACTCTACAGTGTCTTTTGTAGCGTCAGAAACAAATTGATCTGGAAATGCAGCAGCCTGTATATCTATTGTTACTTCTTTCATTTATTAAGTAATTGACTTACTGAGTTCTTGTTGTTATATCTTGCAAAGTTAATGCTTATTTTTGATTGTTTTTGAACGGGTGTATACAAGTGTTTTTGATTTGCCATAATTGCTAAACCAGAACTAATTGCAGCATCAAACTTTGTTCTGTTTGTTATGTCAAATTTAGCCCAGTCTTCTAGTGTTCTTTGAAAATACATACTACCTATATCGTCTTTTTCTCTATAATCTCCTTCAAAATCTAATCCTACATATTTCTCAATATACGACTCAATCGCTGAGGCGTGAGATTGCTTAACATCTTCAGATGAATTTGGAATACCTCCTAATTCTCTTTCAGTCTTAGATAACTTATTATAAGTTTTATCCGGTCTGTTTAAACAAAAGCCTCGGTATCCTCTATTTTTAAAATGATACAATAAACGAGGTTTATTATTTTCACATAATATTGGCATGCCATAAAATATACACGCCATTAAAACTTCTTCAAAAAATATCTCAGCGGTTTGAGGTCTGGCAATATATTCTAAAAAGAATTCATTACTAGGCGCATCATCCATATTAAATTTTGTCTGCCCATGTAAAGCTCCGTTAGAACCTTTACCTACTACAACTCCTGAAATATCATAAGAGTCACAGCCAAACGATCCAATATGTTCATTCCCTGGATACATCTTTCCACCCTTCGTAATCACATTGTTTTGAAGAGAAGCTTTAGGGATGTAAGTTACAAAAAATCTACCTCTTTTATTTGGGCTCCAGATTACCTTAGAATCTTTTATACCATCTTTCCAATGAAAAGATCCTTGTGTCATAAAATGCCCCATGTTTATAGAGTCATTATAATCTATTTGTTGGTATATTTTAGTTAAATTAAACAACGACTGTTTGCTTTCATCTCTAAAGGCATGTGATTCTGTTCTTGGAAACTGTCTATAAAATTCATTTAAAGCATCAGGATCAGAAGTTAATGATTCAACCTCATTGCTCCAGTAGTCTACAGCACCTTGTTTAATAGGTTCTTTGTCTATTCCTTTAACAGGCTTGTCAGGATTTTTGAATACAGGCATGCCATACATGTCAATAAACCCTTCCATATTCCACTCCATAGGAATAAACAGATTATATAAACCGCTTTTTGTTTGTCCGTTAGAGTTTCTGTTTCTGCAATCAGATGACTCAAATAAATCTTTAAAATTTCTACCACCTTTATCTAACGCATTTGATGTAGATCCCATCATACACTTACCTATAACTTTACTACCCAATCTTAAACATGTTTTAGTAACACGCCAGTTATTTAATATATTTTCTGGCCTCTCCCATTTACCGCTTTCATCATGTATTAATAGTTGTAATTTTTCACCATCATAACTGTTATCAGATGTGTTCTTCCAGTCAATTGTTGTATCTAATCCCTCAAGCTCCTCTTCACTTACTGTATACATATTCTTTTTAGTAATCTTAGAAGCTGGAACTCTATAAGCTAATTCTGTTTTAGGCTTATCCATACCATCTTGTATAGGCTTAAAAAAGAAAGGATAGTTGTTTGATATAGGTACTATCTTGTCAGTAAACATCTTCTTTGCATCCGCACCAGTTTTTGATAGTATACCTATTCTAGAATCTTTAGTGATTGTAGCCGTATTCACGCCCTCACACGAGCTCATAAATGAAAATCCTGAACGTCTTATTTTTAAGTAACACATACCAAAACTTCTTTTATCAGCCTTGCATGCCTCCCAGAATATATAGAACAAACGATTTGCTTCTCTAAAGTCTGGATGGCCAACGTCAATCTTTGTCCATTGTAAATACATGTAATGTGTTCCTGTAATGTAAGTAGGAACCCCGTTATTCATAAACCAAAAACCCTCTTCTCTTTTATCAAACTCTTGCTCGATATAATCCACCCATTTGTTTTTGAATTGTATTGGCGCTTCATGCCACTGAAATATTGACTGTATTCTTTTTAGTTCTTTACTTATTTCAGACGCTTCCCAATACTGATCTTCTTTCTTTTTTGACCTTGAGTATACTTTTGTAGGAGGTTTTGGTAGCGCAATATGCAGGCCATTTATTTCTATAACATCACCTATTTGACCTGATTTAGATATAACAACAAAATTATATTTTTCGTTATAACCATAAACCCAAGTTCTTGCTTTATTTTTTGTAGATAAAACATTTTTTGGAACTACTCTAGTTAGTGTAGTATATAAGTTATTTAGATCTTGATTCAGCAAATCCTTTAGGTGTGTTATTTTTAGTTACATCTATACCCTCTAGTAATTGCTTTTCGTCTTCTATACGTTTTAAGATTTCAAAAGCATCAAAGATGGCTAGTTTTTTTGTAGCTGCCGCATTCTTTAATCTATCCGCCGCCAGCTCATCATCCTTATCATATTTAATAATATCTTCTTTTGCTACTTTGATTAGTTGTATAACAGCCTTTTCACCGGCCTTTATGATTTGTTCTTTAATTTCTTTTGTATTCATTACATAATCATAGTTATGTTATCTGTAAACATTCTATATAGCTTTTCATCTTCTACATAAAACTCATACTCTGACTCTGGAGTAAAAGACACTTCGTCTCCCACCCTTACACCTAAGTTTTTTAACTCTTTGTTATTATATTTTACAATACCCATTAAAGGTTCTTCTTTACCAGTCTTTCCTAAAAAAGATTTTTTTGGCGGAATAGGTTTTATAAAACAATATTTAGAATGGCTTTTCCACTCTTCTTTATTATAATACAAAAAAAATTGATCAAAGTCAATAAAGAATAAATCATCTTTGAAAAAGCTTTTACCACTTTTCTCACGCCCATACATGTCATTGTAATATTTAAAAACATTATGATGTACTAAAAGTATATCTCCTGTATTAACATCTCCTGAATAATTTATTGGAGTTGACACCACCTGCGCATAGCGATTAGCTGTTTTGTGATCTTCTTTAGATACGCTAATTAAAAAATCTAAGTCGCCTATTTTCTTTACGTTATCATACCTAGTACCATTTACAGGACGTACGATAAATGAGAATGGTGATTGCATTAAAAGTTTATATTATATTCTAAAGAGATAGGCATTGTAGTTTTAAACTCTTTCCATATAAGAATTTCTTGATTTTTTTCTATCCAGATTTTATATGATTTTGAAGATGCGTCGTGTTGTATTAAATGAATTACATAAGATCCCCCAAGTACATCTTGCCCTGTTATATAGTGCATAGCTCCAGACTTATAGTCTGCTCCTATTGAAATCTTTCTAATGTCCATTTAATTAAAATGTAGAATCTAATTTTAGCTTTCTGTATGTAATATTTATATATAAAGTTCCATTTCCTTCGCTTGGACTAGCCAACCCACCTAAAGTTATTCCTGCGTTTTCTGTAATAAACTCAGCAGGTGAAGGATCATTTTTATATACTTTTTTACTTGCAGCATTTAATAAAAGTAGTGGCAACGGCTCTTGAATAGCGCCTTGCGTTATATTTAAAGTGTTTACAAAATTATAAGGAGTTGACCCTGGAATGATTAAACTTACAATCTGGCTAACATCATACACATAACCGTCTCCAGGAGGAGCTAGCAATGTGTATGGTTGTGCTGCAATTACTTTTAAATACGTTTCTGGAATAGCTATTGTAACAGACGTAGTATTTAAACCAAACAAAGTCTGTAAGTTTTCTAACGTACAAGTTTTAGTGTTTAAATTGTTTTCTGCATCAGTTAGCACAAAGTAATCCGGCAGTGTAGGAATTATACTTGAGTACGCTGTGGTATTACTTATTCTAGCCATTGTTTTATTTTATAGGTTCCGCTTCTACTGCTTGCGGTTTTTTAGTGACAATACCTGTTGCTAAATCAATAACAGCATCTTGTCCATATTTCTCCGCTAATTTTTTCTCTTCAATACCAAACGCACCTCTTAAGTCTTCTAAAGCTTTTAGATTCATTTGCTGTCTTAATACATTATCAGCAATCTCTAGTTTAGCTTTAGTAAAGTCTTGGTTTAGTTCTTGAATTTTTTTTAATTCGTCTTCAGTTAATTTAATTTCACTCATTTTAATTTATTTTTAATGTTAATTTTATTTATGTAAATATAGTAAATATATTACTATTCTTCAGGCGGTGCTGGAGGAACTGGGTTATCCCATGTAAAGTATAAATCCTCATCAATAGGATGCTTCTCTAAATCTATTTGCTTAGATAAACTTGCTTCCATATCACTTACAGGTAGCCCTGCTTTTAACCAGCTAATAACCACATTCTCAAATCCTTCGTCATCAGCGTAAGGAACAAAAGGTGTTGATGGATCGTACTGTAAAGAGTAAGTTCCTATTTGACTAGCGGTGTATTGCGAGTCTTTGTCGTCTTGTGCGGTATACGTCCAATGTACTGTGTAGATTACGTTTTGATTCCCATCTTCTTCTATACGGGCGTTCATTTGATTTATTGTCCATTTATAAAAATTTGCCATAGTTTAATATTTTTACAAAGATAATTATTTATTTTTTAATAATTCTATTTCTGCTTTTAGTTCTTGTATTGACTTAACTAACAAAGGGACTACTTTACGATTTTTAGAATAGTCAACAGTTTGGTATGATGGCCTTTTGCCATATTCAGCTTCTTTAATTAAATTATGATCATCATCATATTTTGCCTCTTTAACCACATGGTCTTTTTCATAATCTTTATCACCACCAACAGCTTGAGGTAAAACTTCTTGAAGCTCATGTGCCATAACCCCATAGCCTCTTTCATTACTTATTTTCCATTTAAAATCATATACAGGTATTTTACTTATCACCTCTAACCCACTAAAACTTTTTAAATCTTCTTTTAATCTATAATCAGAACTTGTTGTGAATAGAGTTGCAGAACCGCTTGTTTGTATTTTACCAACCGCACCATTTGGATTAAAATATTCTTGTAAATCAGTTAATGCCGTAGAATTACTTCCTTGACACAAAGTCATTCTTGCTTTAGAATCTTTTTTAAATGCACTTCCTGAATTTTGAGTAGCACTAGCGACTTCTAAATCTCCAAATATTACACTACCGGTATTAAACGTCATTGAAAACCCATTTGAAACACCCCCATTAGTTTGTTGAAAATATTGCCTAACATTTCCAGCGGTTACATATTCATCCATTTCTAATCTAAAACTAGTACTTGTACCACTATAGTTCCATATTTGATAAGGTATACTTGATTTTTTTGTTACAATTAAACTTGCGGCCCCTGAATGATTACCACTAGTATCAGGAATTGCAACATACCCCCCAGATGTTATACGCATTCTTTCTTGATTAGTAGGCGTATTTCTAAATACTATATCTTCTGTGTCAGCAAATATTTCAGCTCTTTTAGTTGTGTTAGTCCAAAACTCTAAACTACCTCCACCACCTGTATTTCCTCTTAATGCTATTTCAGCCCAACCACTAGACGCTTGTATATCTAATTCTCTTGAAGGCGAATTCGTTCCGATCCCGACGTTGCCGCCGTTAAAATATGAATCACCATCAGCTCTAACTAATACTTTAGTTGTTGCACCTTTGCGTAACCATAAAGAACCTTCATCTCCAAAATATTGTTCTAATGATGCTATATTCCCTGAAGCCGTATGAATCTGTATTCCTGATGTTGCAGACCCAAACACTTTCACGTTAACATTAGTTGTTCCATCACCAACTTGAAGCTTTGAGCTAGGCGAAGTCGTCCCAATCCCGACGTTGCCGGAAGCACCCAAAACAACTAATCTTGAATTTGTATTATGTGTTAAATGAAATACAGCGCCTCTATTTTCTAATCCAATAGGAGTATCTCTTGAATCATTTAATATCAATCCAACAGAACCTCCGTGTTCTATTTCTAAAACTTTATCTAATGAGTTTGGATTATCAACATTTGTGTTTCCAATAATTACGTTACCGTCTTTATCTATCCTCATTCTTTCTTGAATACCGGCACCTCCGGGAGCAGTCCAAAATCGCAAATTACCGGCATTGTTAGCGGCTTGTCTATTAGCACTTATCATTGCAGTTCGTGTACCGCCTGCACCAAAAGAAAGTATACCATAGTTTTGCCCTTCGGCATCAACGCTTGGCGCCAGTAGTTCTATAGTACCCGCATAACCCGCAGTAGTACCACCCATTACAGTTAAAACTTTATAACCATATCCTGTTTGGTCAGGCGTTTCAGTTCCAATTGCTACATTTCCTCTGTCTAAAACTAAATTATTGGTATAATAAGTTCCAGCATATCGTGTTACAAACTCTAAGACATTTTCACTGCCTGAATTTCTCCATGTCATTATTCCTTTATAATTAGTGTCAGTATCACTTACCGCAACACTAGGATCTGAAGCATTTAAAACAGTAACAGAAGGCCCTTTAAATGTAGAGGCACCACCGTTTTCTATCTCTAAAATATCCAAACCATTTCTTCCAATTCTAAATTTACCAGATGCACCTATATTTTCTATAAACCAAGTGCTGTTAGTATATGTTGTGTTTGAAGATCCTAAAAAAATAGCTGGTCTACCTGCCCCAAAAGTTCCTATTTTAACTTCATCTACCGAACTGCTGGCAGCGGACGTATTAGATAAATTTGTAAACGTAGTGCCTACAGCTGTTAACTGTATTTTGGTGTCACCAGATCTTTGTATAAGAAAATCTCCACCTACCACATTTAATTTATCATAATACCCTTCGAGATAATTACTAGAATTATACTTAACTTGTAACAATGCATTTGATGTTGTAGCTTCTGTTAATATTCTATCGCCAGCATTAACTTTACCTGAAGTAGTTATATCTCCTGTTATATTTTCGCTACTTAATATTCTTATTGCCATATCTTTTTATTTTAACATAATGCTGGGTAACCTGAGTCCACTATTCCTTGATTTGATGATATTTTTATATACGATCTGTTGCCTAACCCAGTCGCTGAATTTATATTATAATAACCTGCCAGTAAAACTGTATTTCCTGCTGCGTCAGAAGTACATCTATCTCCTGCTGCCGGTAGACTACCACTACCATTATGGTAATACGTCTGCGATAATCCAGGGTTTGATCCATTAAATGGACACGCCTGGTTAAACACTCCCATCACTGAAGATGAGTATGATGTAGTTGTAGGAAAACTTCTTCCATAAAACTCAGAAAATTTATGTGGCGCAACCTGATTTACAGGAGGACTAGCAGTTGCATATATTTTAACCAATGATCCTGCCGCTGGCGTTGATGCTCCAGCCAACTTAGTATTAGCCGCAGTACCTGCTCTAGACGCTTCTACGTTTATCATTTATGTGGCGCAACCTGATTTACAGGAGGACTAGCAGTTGCATATATTTTAACCAATGATCCTGCCGCTGGCGTTGATGCTCCAGCCAACTTAGTATTAGCCGTAGTACCTGCTCTAGACGCTTCTACGTTTATCATATTTGCCGATATTGGATTTCCTGGTTGTGGTAATGCCATTATTTTATTTATTTTCTAATTCTTTTACTCTTGCTTCTAATTCTTGTACTGCTGCAACTAACAATGGCACTAACTTAGCTTGATCTATACCTTGTGGTACAATACCACCTTCTTCATCAACTTCATCTTTTTCTCCTACAATAGCCTCAGGAACTATATCTTGTACTTCATGCGCTATAAATCCATCTACTACCTTACCAGGTTCTTCTATAAAATTAAATCTACTTGGTTTTAATTGATTAAGTCTAGATATAGACTCACTTATTGGAACAATATTTTCCTTTAGTCTATAATCAGAACTTGTAACGTATGAAGTTGCTGAACCAGATGTAGATATTCGCCCTACATAAGCTTGACTTGTTCCTGGATTTTTATGGTAAAATTCTATTTGATTAGTTCCAAATTGATTGCTACCAAACATCATTATATTTGCAGCTGCATCAGGAACATAAAACATACTATTTCCGCCACTTGCAAAAAAGTTACTTGCAGCAAATCTAGCTGTAAATGCATTAGTAACTGTGGTTGTAGGCCCAGTATGTAAAGTTGTTTGTGGAGAAGTGTTACCTATTCCTACGTTTCCTGTTGCGTGCTTAATAGTGAATTCTTGTGACGCGCTAGTAGGGTCCGCGTTGACTGAAGCAAAAGTTCTTATATAAAAGTCGCCAGCGGTATAATTATTTACATTACCTACTAGCCAACCTTTACTATTTGTCGTATCCCATAGCCTAACAGAAGGAGCTTCATTCCACGAATTGCCATTTCCGTTTATTTGTAATTTACCTCTTGGACTAGTCGTCCCGATCCCGACGTTGCCAGTAGAACCTTTGATTTTCATTCTAGAGGTTAAAACGCCCCCTGTTGTTTTATTTCTAAAATTTATATCACTGTAAACTCCATTGTTTCCAGTAAATTCGTTATCAATATATAATTGTGCATCAGCAGTTGTATATCTAAAAAAGCCACATAAAGTTGGATTGTTTAAATATCCAGCCCTAAAACCTATTGTTTGGCTATCAGCTGTTGATTGTGCATCAATAATACAATTAGTGGCTTTTACAGTAAGTTGATTGTCAGGCAAAGTTGTTCCAATTCCGACGTTTCCTGTTCCAGATCCGTAGTAAAGATCTTGACCGATTCTAGCCCAGTTGTTTACTTGACAATTAGAAATAGTAACTGCAAAAACCCCTGGATTTGTTGCGCTTATGTCCATATTCCAACCACTATCCCATTTGTAGGCCTGGTAGTTTGAATGCCCTGGTTCATAGTTAATTACACTAAACTTACAGTAGCTCCACGTAGAAGCTGAATCTGCTATTGTAATATAGGGTCTAGTGCCGGCTCCAGCAGCCCCAGTCATTGCTCCAAAACGAACTGTAAAATTTCTATCTTCATAAGATGCACTGTCTATCCAAGCAGTACAATTAGTCCAATTGTAACCCGAGTACCAGTATCCTGCAAAATGTACATCAAATGATTCGTGGAATGTATAATCAAAAACTCGTATTACTCCAGTCATCATATTATTTATTCCACTTGCTCCATTATCTGGAAGTTTTACTATTAAATAACCCGTTTGAGTTCCACTCCCGTTGTATGTTGCTCCTGCTGGTGCAAATATTCTTGATGATGCTCCGTCTACAGAGAAAGCAGATCCTTCAACTGTACCATTAACTTCAAGTTTGTAGTTTGTAGGCGAAGTCGTCCCGATTCCTACGTTTGAATTATAACCTACAGACATAACGGTAACTGGAGCAACGTTCGCAGTGCGACCAATATTAAAATCCATTCTAGTGTCCGCTGAGCTATTCCAGTAGTTAGATATATTATTTCTATAACCGTTGCTTGAATCGTATGAAAAATCTAAACTACTTCCTTGTGATGAACCTATTGTTAGACGAGCTAATGGATTCCTATTACCGATTCCGACGTTTCCACCTGGACCTTGTAAAACAAGCGGTTGACCAGTTGCATCAGTATTTATCCACGCACCATAAGGAGAAACATTAGCAACTCCCATAAGTAAATGAGCAGTTGAAGTTCCGTGTATATCAACAATAGCATCAGAAGGCGTGTTAGAAGCAGCGTTGCTTGGTCCTAAAACTGTTAATTTACTACCAGGCGAAGCCGTCCCGATTCCTACGTTTCCTGTGTTTCCACCAGCTGTAAGAAAAGCATAGGTAGAAGCATAATGTGTTTCTTTTATATAAGCACTAGTTGTTCTATTATAATTTTGCCATAAGTTATTTCCAGAAACGTAACCTGGTCCAAGTTCAATTCCTTCAGCATTACCATTAGAAATTACTAATTTATAATCTGGTGCTGTTCTTCCGATTCCAAAATTACTATTATAAAATGTTCCTAAAAAACCGCCTGTATCATAAAAGCTAATTGCATTTGCTGCTCCGCTAGTTCCGCCTTTTATTTGCAAAGTATCAGTGCCAGCTCCGCTCCAAAACCTATCATATCAATAACGACACTACCCGTATTTCTTTTACCTTGTAAAAATTTACCATTAGTTGCTATTAAAACATCCCCTCCAGATGTTATACGCATTCTTTCTGTATTTGCAGTAAATAACCTCATTGAATCGTCTGGGTGTGCATATTGTATTAACCCTTTATATTGGTCGTTTGTACCTGTTCCATCAGCAAAAGCTAATTGACCATAAGCATTAGTTGCGCTAAAAACAGTTATTCCATTACTACCAGTTCCAGGACCTACAACTAAATTATCTGCATTAACACTTGTAAAATCAGATGGAGATGACCAACCAATTCCCACGTTGCCTGAGCAGCTATTGATTAACATTCTAATGTTATTGCCATTAGTAGCAAATCTCATGGCATTATCCCCGTGTAAGTATTGTATAAAACCAGCCTGTACACTTTCAGGATCTTGAAACGCTATTGTTGCCGCTCCAGTATTTGGTGTTTGAAAAGCTAAACCTGCGTTTCCACTACTTTCTAAA
>Ga0209308_10004233_pt1 | contig 11501 bp, 1 predicted proteins | sample COGITO_mtgs_1204_3_FD_184806 | JGI IMG/M metagenome (GOLD analysis project Ga0209308, IMG submission 184806) | Pelagic marine microbial communities from North Sea - COGITO_mtgs_120405 (SPAdes) (version 2) | ecosystem: Environmental > Aquatic > Marine > Epipelagic ...
TTTTCTACTACCTTTACCTTGTAGTAAATATAGTTCATACGCCAAACTAAACTCTTCAAATGTAAATTTAGAGAGTGTAGGATTAGCAGCAAGTTGTGCTGGTGATATATCGGCACCATTCCATGAAATCGGCATAAAGTTATCCTAATTATTCATATATAAATATAAAGTTATTTTGTTATCCACAATGATATGTACAAGCAATTAGTACTGATTTGTATCCTAAATCAGAATCATTACTAGCCGATGCAAAATTGTAAGGTTGAGTGGCTTTTGCTACGGTGTAGTTGTGTAATAAATCGTCATCTTGTTTTTCACCATGTCCTGTTCTAGTAGATGAACATATGTAATCACCGGTTTCTATGTTTCCACCCGTATCCGTAACCCTAATCTTTCCTTCACCAACAGCGTTGTAGTTTATTCTTGGAAGTGTTCGGTCTAAGTATTTATCGTTGTGACTACCAGATGGATTATTTGCTTCCCAAACACCCATAACTGCTTTGTCTTTTTGTGTTGTTGTTAATTCAACTTCTGGCCAAGCAAGTGCCATTGAACTACCAGTTGCTAAGATATTACCAGTTGATTTTACTATCATACCTGGTTTCCAATCGTCATAAGATGAACCACTTGGTCTTTGTGAAACATGAGTACCGGTAAATGTACCATAAGATACTTCACTATGAATACGACCAACTTCACCACCAGCATCTTGAAATTGAATATAATCGTTATTACTGTTTATAGAAGAATCAGCAGAAAAATCCAAAATTAATATTACATCACCACTATCTACGCCATTCTCACCAGCTTCAAATTTTACCAATCCGGTATTAGTTGCCGTGCCACTATAAGCGTGAAGTCTAGTTGCCGTAGGTGACGATGTTCCCATACCAACTGCATTATTACCTTCCCTAACAAAAAGAGGTCTTGCATTTTGATTACCATTAAGATTTATTGTTCCAAACGAACCAGTTGAGGATGCTGAACCACTTATTGCTGTATCTGTTAAAACTAATTTATTTTTTGCGTTATTACCATTTCTAAATATCAGTTCTTGATCATTATCGTGTCTAAGTTGAATTACTTGAGCACCACCATTGTATATAGATAATGCACCATCTCTTAATGTCAAACCATCTGAAACACTCAAACTTGATCCTGTCATATGACCTTTTACATTAAGGGTATATCCACTAGCAATCTGAGCTCCACCATTGTTTAATGATAGCATACCAAACGAACCGGTTGAGGTTGCTGAACCACTTATTACAGTACTCTGTCCAAGAAACTCATGAACTACATTATCGGATTTTCCATATCTTATTTTATCATAAGTAGCATCAAAACCAACAGATAATTGACTTGAACCATCGTGAGAAAGAGTTATGTCACCATTTACATAAACCCTATCTCCAGCATAGACATGACTACTTGCACTTATTACACCAATAACTTCTAACTCTTGACCAGGACTATCCGTGCCGATGCCGACATATCCCGCACTGGTAATTCTGAGTCTCTCGGCTAATGCATTTGCACCAACTGTACTAAATATTATGTCAGCATTTCGTACTGCAGCACTACTCCAAGTGTTACTTGCCTCCACTTCAATTCGTGCAGAAGATATAGAGTTGTTATTATCTCCCGAAGTTAAAGCAGCCCATTCAATAGCTCCAATTTTCAAACCATCAGGTACAACACCTTGAGATGCTACGGCTCCATCTGAACGAAAAAAGAATAGTTTTGATTGGTCTGTATTTGTAGTAGATAAATCTGAAAGCATCTGATTACCAAGTACATCAAACTTTACATCTGAGATTGGTGTTGATTGACCTTGACCAGGACTTGTTGTGCCGATGCCGACATTTCCACCTTGAGCGTTTAAAACTATATCGCCAAATGTGCTTCCTTGACTTTTATAAGATTGTATTTGAAAATAACCTGAGGTATCTGCACTTGTTCCAAGAAAACCAACTGTTTTGCCTGAAGCATATTTACCAACTGTCATACTTGATGCACCACCATCATTATATACATTTAGTTTATGTGTTGGGCTTGTGGTCCCGATGCCGATATTTCCACTACCATCTATAACAAAATGAGCATCACTTGCTCCGCCACTTCCCTCACCAATAAAAAATTCTGTTCCATCAAATCCACTAACATCACTATCGGTTAATCCAGCATACCATTTAGCAGAACCAGCAGTTAAGTATTTTACTTGAGATAAATTACCAGTTGCACCTCTATCTAATTCAATATAAGCATGGTCACTTGAATCAACTTTTATAGCAGCACCAGCTCCGACAATATCTAACATTCTAACTGGACTATCCGTGCCGATTCCAATTTTTTGAGGTCCTTGGGCTGTTCCTTGATCTAATAAATTAACAAAAGGTTCATCTGGTACTGAAGTATCTGATGTATAAACATCACCATGAGAAATTCCAGTTATTGTATCAACTCCTGATCCAGCAAAGGCACGAAAGTTAACTCTTATAACGTTACCATTGGAATTACGATGTGCAACTGTTATCTTATATCTTGAATTTGTAGAATCCCAAGTTAAATCCGATATTGCAAAATTTTCTGCTGTTTGTCCGCCCACTTCTGAGTATCTAGCAGAATTTGTATATATTGCATTATTTATATTTAATCCTAAATAAAAAGTCTTTTCCAATAAACCTGACATATTTTGATTTGAATATGTACCTGTTATTGTCATTTTTAATGTTCCCCAAAAGAGAGCAGTAAAGTAAAAATCAACTTTTTGGTGTGCAGTACCATGTGAAAAAGTTACTGATTCTTCTTTTGAAACGACTTTGTATTGTTGTCTTATGTATGTATTAACTCCAGTACTTAAAAGACTAGTAGTATATCTAATGTTTCCATCCACATCAAGGTCATAGGCAGGACTTGCTGTGCCGATGCCGACATTTCCACCGTTAAAGTATGAAACATCACCTGCAGCTAAATTTACACCGATTGTAGAAGCATTTCCTTGATAAATAGAATATGAACCAGGATCGGAAGCACCACCCATGTTGAATTGATGTCTTAATTCACTACCATCAACTGATGTGGTTCTAAATTTTACAACACCATGTGCATTTATTGAGGTTGCTCCTGAACCACCTACTACTTCTAACATTGAATCAGGATCAGCTACGCCGATGCCGACCTTTCCGTTTCTTAAAATAGTAACTAAATCATTAGCATAATGTTGAAACTTAAATCCTGCATTTGCAGTTGTTGCAAAGGTAGAGTTATTATTTTCCCTTGTATCAAAAATCATATCACCGGTTGTAGTTCCATCTAATCCTAAAGACATTAAAACAAGACCGTGAGTACCAGCAGTTTGCCTTCCAGCAATAGAGGGAATTGGAGTGGCACTTGTAGAACCAAATTGTAGTGTTCCAGTAGCAGCTGCTACATCAAATGAATTAGCAGTTGTTTGAATTGTTAAGTTAGAATTTTGACTTGTTGTTCCTATTCCAACTCGTCCTGGAATATGTAAAGCACCAAACGAACCGGTTGAGGTTGCTGAACCACTTATTGAATTATCGGTTATTTTTAATTGTTCTTTATCATTTACACCAAAGATAATTTCTTTGTCAGCAGTACCAGTACCAATTACTAAACCACCATTTGAATCTTGAGCTAGAATTTCTCCATACCCATCAAGTACAGTTCCGTATCTGGTTGTTGTTCTTGAAGTACTGTGATTAACAAACCAAATACTTCCATCATTACTTACTAGTTGAATAGCAGAAGCAGCATTAGCATGGTTTGCTGTACTCTCTACTTTTATAGTTGTAAAGTCGTTTCCGGTTTGTTTTATGTGTAGTAATTCATCAGGAGCAGTTGTGCCGATGCCGACTCGTTTATTTGAACCTTCTATATAAATTGAAGCAGATGAAGCAGGTGTACCTATAACACCGGTACCTGATGTGGCCGTTATCCAAAGGTCACCATTATACCTTGAAAACATTCCAGCTCTATAATCAGATGTTGAATCTTCATTACTTCCATTTCTACCACCGAATACAATACCAGCAGTTCGAGTTCCACCCGCAAAATCACCATTAGCATATACTCGTATAAGAGCATCTTTAGTCATTTCGTGTACATAAAGTGATCCGGATATATCTAAAGCTTGAGCAGGACTTATTGTACCGATGCCTAAATAGCCATTTTCACTAAGTGTCATTGATGGATCACCTAAAGCAGTAGATGGAGTCATATTAGATGAATTACCACTATTTACATAAAATTGTAATTTACTTTTATAGTTAGAATTTGAAGCATATCGGTTAGCAAAAATACCAGCTTGAACAGAATTATTATCTTCCCATATCATACCACTAATTCTATCTGTTGATACTCCTGAACCACCATCCCACCCTCTGTCTAAACTTAAAAGGGTTTTAAATTCACTAGCTGCATTTTCATGTTGAAAAACATGAAGTGGGTATGATGGTGTTGTAATTACACCAACACCTACGTTTCCAGATACAAGAGATAAACTTGAAGTTAATATACCATTACCCATATTACTAAAAGTTAATCTACCATCTTCCGTACCATTTGTATTATCTTGAACAATAGATTCTATTGTATTATATCTAGTATTATTTCCGGCACTATCAGCACCATCAAAAAATATAAATCCGTGTACATTTCCATCTGTTGCTTGGTCTGACCTTAATGTTACACCTACTTTACCAGTTCCATCATTATCAAAAAATAGATTTTGAGTATCTGAACTGTTTGCAAAAATATGTAAAGGTGCAGTGGGACTTACTGTGCCGATGCCGACTTTTCCATCATTTAGAAGTGTCACGACATCTGCACCTTTAGTCATACTATAAAACCTTAAAGAGTCTGGATTTGTGGAATCATGAAATGGTGACCTCATTTGCCATTTTAAAGTACCATTGTTTTGAAATCTTATATGCGTTTGTTTACTTGCAGGTGCATTAACTACCAATCCACCATGATTTGTTGTTGAGGATAAAATCATAGTTGCTAATGGATCACTTGCACCTCCGTCACCTAAAATATGAAGTGGTGCATCAGGACTATCCGTGCCGATGCCGACATATCCATCGTGATGAAGAAATAACTGATTGCTATTTGTAGCAGTATCAGCAGAAGTTTCAAACTTTAAATCGGTTGGTACTTTAGTATTTGCACTACCATTTTGAGTTGCAGTAATAATAACACCATCATCAAATCCATTTCCACTATCAACACCTCTAAATCTTATCATTCCTAATTGTGTTCCATCTGGAGTCGCACTAACACCACCTAATGTATCGCTATTTGATTTTCTTAATTGTATTTCAGGTCTGTATCCAGTTTGGTCATTATATCCAGTTACTGCCATTGTTGTTTGACTATTAGTACCATTGTCTGCTATTTCTAAATCAAATCCAGGAGTTGATGTGCCGATGCCTACCTTCCCGTCTTGTTTAAGTGCTAATGTAGTTATACTATTAGCAGCTGCTTTAAATACTATATCATCAGTACCATCAGCAGATTGATCGTGTATCATTCTATATTTTTCAGTTCCTCCTTGTGTTCTAAAATATAAAGCATTTTTATTTGAACCATCAGCAGTTCCTACAAATTTTATACCTATACCACCACTACCTGTAACCTGTATATTACCACCTTGTACGGTTAGTTTATCTCCAGGACTTGTTACGCCGATGCCGACCTTTCCGTTAGCCAAAATTCGTATCGCTTCAGCACCATTTCCACTTCTTAATGTTAATATTCCTGAAGCGTGTTGTGTTCCTATTCGGAACAGTTTATCATTATAATTATAGTGTATATTTGCACCATTTATATCACTTGTTGAACCAAATACTATTCCAGATGTATCCCCACTACCTTCACCGGCTAAAATATTTATACCAGCGTCACTATTATTTCTAATAACAAGTTCATCTGCATCAGTTTCAGGCGTTCCACTAACAGTTCCATTAGCACCTTGAATTTCAAGCTTAGCAGCAGGACTATCCGTGCCGATGCCAACCTTACTTCCCCTAACTCTCATTGTCTCAACAAAAGAACCACCACTCTGTACTCTAAATCTCATAGAGCCTTCTTCTGAACCATCAGTTACACTTGTTGGAAGAGTTGCTATTTCAGAATATAAAATTTGTTCAGCGGCATTATTATCACCATAAGCCCATATCTGCATCAACTTATCACCAGTACTAGGACTTGCTGAGTCTTTAATGAATTGTAGAGCACCCATATTATCATCTGCATTAGTATCTTCAATGGTGAGTTTTGGTTTGCTTCCTGCTGAGGATTTTAAATGAAGCATTGTTGATGGACTTGTTGTGCCGATGCCGACATTTCCATTACCTAATATGCTCATTTTTTCAGTTATTGTACTTGATGCTGCTGCTGTCCAAAATGCTAATTTAGATTCACTTGCATCTGCACTATTTGATATTATACTACCCTTTCTCGGATACGGATTGCCAGCATTATAAAAATCAAATACAAGTCCATCCGAAGCAGTTGTTGCTGGATCAGATGCAGTTCCTCTTGAACCTATGTGTAATTTTTGTGTAGGACTTGTTGTGCCGATGCCGACTTGCCCGTCTAATAAAGTTAAATTATTAGCATGTACACTATTGTTTAATCCAACACTCATTTTACTATTTTGAACTACAAGAAATCCATCGGTATCATTATCAGATAACATTAGTCTTGCTCGGTCAGCATCGTTTTTAAACTGAGCTGTCATATCATTACCGGCATTTACAACTAAAGCATAAACAGGACTTGTTGTGCCTATGCCTAATTTATCAGCAATAAAACCATGTCCAAACGAACCGGTTGAGGTTGCTGAACCACTTATATTGCCATCGTTTTTAACTCTAAATATTTCTGTACCATTTGCTTGTACGATTAAAGGATGATAACCATTTGCTCCATTTACTATCAATCCACTACCAGCCATCTGTAAAGTAGTTATAGCATTAACACCACTTCTTTTAATTCCAATAGTATCTTCTACAGTTAATTTATTTGAAGGACTTACTGTGCCGATGCCAACTTCACCAGTTTGAAGAATAGTTAAACGGGCATCTCCTTTGTTTATTGTGTCTGTACCAGATACATTGGAAGTTGCTAAATGAAGTTTTGCTCTACCATTCGCATCTACGAATTCATTAATTATACCAGTTTTAACATAATCGTTTGCACTTCCGTATCCAAATCCCATACCAATAGAACTACCTACAGGATCTAAATCACTTTCACCACCACGAATTAATAATTGTAAATTTTCTTGTACACTTGTTCCAGCAGAATAAACTTCTACGATATCAAGTTTACTTTGAGGATTTGTTGTGCCAATGCCTACTTGTCCTGAACCGGAAACATGCATTAGGTTAGATTCAGCAGCACTTCTAAAAAAAGCTCCGTCTTTAGTATATCTAAAAAATCCAAATGTTGCAGTATTTCCTCTCCACTCTATTTGTGGAATTTGACTACCAGCAGTAGTATCGGTATCCTCTATTATTACAAAAGCTTCTGATGAATCACTATTGGATGATACATGTAATTTAGCAGCAGGACCTGTGTTACCAATGCCTAATCTATATCCAATATGAACTGGCATATTTCCGTGATTACTATCTCCAGTAATATTTACTGCACCACCACTACCATTTGAAGATATGTAAAACTCACCATCCGTATGCAATCTACGCATATAATATTGTGAAGTACCATTATATGCCCAAGATAGTTTATTAGCGCCATTATTATTATCATCTAAAATTAAAGCATCACCACTTGGACTTTTTATTGTAACCGAACCACTCAATACATGAGTATCGTCAGCACTATCCCCAAATATTGTTGAACCACTAAGAGACTGATATTCTATATTTGAGACTGAAGAACTAATAATATAGTTTTCAGCAATAAGGTCACCTAATACTCTAAACTCACCATCTTGTATATTTACTATCTTGGATGTTCCACGATATAAACCATAATCTGCTGATGAACTAATTATACCATTTGCTATGTTGATTTTTGCCATACTTACATTTTCCTAATCATACATTTTATTAAGTTGGAATCTCCATCACAACTTTCTAATGCTTGAGCAATAACTTTTCCAAATAAATTCTTCTTTAATAAATATCCTTTTTTTACAGATTTACCATGTCCTATTTTATCCGAGGTTACAATGTAATCTCCGACATTTACTTTGCCGGTAACCAATACAGGTTCAGCACCCAATACGATTGGTTCATCTTTTCCTTTTTTAATTACACCCATAACAAGTTCATCTTCGTTTTTATCACACGGAACTAAACCATCCTCATCCCAACTTACGATTGTTCCTGTTGAGTTGTCTCCAATCTTTTTTGTTCTTAGTCCGGTTTCAAATACACCACCAGTTGTTGTTTGGACAGCAAATACATCAGCCCATCTTTTTGATGATGAACCTAAATTTGCATCATCATCACCATCTGGTAAAAGATTTCCACCAACAGTAAGATTATTGTTTAAAGTAGCGTTTCCTGCACTAGTTAGTACTAAGACATCCCTATTGTTTGTACCATCTCTAATTGTAAAATTGTCATTACTTACTCCAGTTTGTCCATTAGTAATATGCCAATAATGGTCTGTACCACTTGTGTTTATTAATCTCAATCCATTGTTTTCACCACTACTAATATCAGCACTTTCAATAGTTATCATGTTATATGCTGTAATATCTTGAGTGTTAATACTTCCAGCAAATATTACATTTCCACTACTATCAATTTGCATACCATTATTTACACCATCAAAACTTCCACCGTGATTTATTCTAAGAACATTATCACTATAATCCATTCCAATAATACCAGACCTATGTGTTCCATCTAAGTCGGTTGAAAATCTTAAAAAAGCATTACTTGTAGCATCATTGGATATTTCTGCTGATATATCACCACTAGTTCCATGTACTTTTAATGCTCTGTTTGTATGAGTTTTAGTTCCCACATATAATGTTTTATCAAAGTAACCAGAACCAAACGAACCGGTTCCAACTGCTGAACCACTTACACTTCCTACTGGTAAAGTAGCTCCTCCTGTACCACCTAATATTAATGAAGAATCAGGAATCGATACATTTCTATTACTAGCTCCATGTAGTTCTATACCATTTCCTCTACTTATATACTGATTAGTTGAAATTGTACCAGGATAAAATTTACCAGCTTGGACTCTACCAAACGAACCGGTTGAGGTTGCAGAACCACTTACCCCTCCACTTAAATCTAAATTACCCAACCCATCAAGATTTAATAATTTTGTCCAAGCACCACCAGCATTTGTTGAACCAGCAATTCCAAAGAAAGTGTAATCATCACCAGCTGAATTAGGATTTGTATCTCCTAATACAATAGCTTGATTAGTATCTCCTTGATCATTTGTGATAAAAGTTAATTGGTTATGTTGAGTATCAAAACCAAAACCATCGGCAGCTAAATATCCTATTCTACCATCCTCGTCTGGTCCTCCAAATCTAACATCATTAGCAACATGAACTCTACCAAACGAACCGGTTGAAGTTGCTGAACCACTTATGATTTGTTTACCCTCACCGTCTAAAAGTATTGAAGTGCCAGTTCCATCATTATGAACATTAAGTACAGTACCTGAAGCGCTTGTGTTATCTGAACGGATACTGACTAATGAATTTGTGGTTGTTCCGGTATGAACCGCATTACTATAAACATATAAACCACCAGCACTAGTTGATGTTTGGTCAATGTGAATTTTTCTTGTTGGATTTGTTACGCCTAAACCAAGATTACCATCATTATTAAATCTAGCTTTTTCTGTTCCGTTAGCCTTAATTATTAAAGGACTATATCCTGCAGCAGTTTGGTCAATTATAAATCCAGCACTTTGAAACTGTAAAGTCCCATAGGCACCAGTAGCATCTTTTCGTTTTAATCTTAGTTGATTATTTATATCCGCGTTGCCAAACGAACCAGTTGAGGTTGCTGAACCACTTATTGCCATTGTAGATGTAATGTCTGCTATTTTTGTATTATTTACACTAAACTCATGACCAACATCAGTTGTTATTTTATAGGCATATTGAGCATCATCATCCATAAATCCAATAGCACCACCAGCAGCATAAACATACCCATCAGCATTTCCAGCACTATCTTTAAAAGTTATTTGTGATGAACCACCAGAACCTTGTACTATAACTCCACCACCTTTTACATGAAGTCTGTCGTCAGCACTCGTATCTCCGATGCCGAGATTTCCATTTTCAATCAACCTCATTTTTTCAGAATTAGATATATCCCATCTATGATAACCAGCTGCTTGATTATTAACATCTACACCATATTCCAATCCAGCATTACCACCACCTTGTATATGATGTTTTAATCCAGCAACATCAGCATCTTCAAATAATATCTTAGGTGAGTTTTTATATAAATGAATTTGAGCTCCAACATCAGGACTTTTTTCTCCAATACCCAATTGAGTATCAATATAACCAGCACCAAACGAACCGGTGGATGTTGCTGAACCACTTATTGAGCCAATAACTTCTAAAGCAACACCAGGACTTGATGTGCCGATGCCGACCTTTCCATTTACATCAACAGCAAGGTGACTAGAACCAAAGGTATCTACCCCATTAAGTTTTGTTGTTTGAGAACTATGATCCCACCCAACTTTACCACCAACAGAGCCGTTAATTTGTGCAAAACTAATATATCTATCGTGAGAGTTTCCACCTTTTACTTGAATACCTGAGTGGTTATCTGTCTCTACTAAAAGAGGAATATTATTACCAGCTTGAAAAACATGAAGAACTTTATCAGGACTATCTGTGCCGATGCCTAATCTGGATGATGAAACAAATAGTGTGTTATTATCATCACCATCTGTTATTATCATTGTTTCAGCACTAGCATCATTAAATATTCTTCCTTTAACCGAACCAGCTTCTCTAAATGTAATTACAGAATCCCTTCCAGCTGCTGAATCTAACCATAACTGAGGTGATTGGCTTCCACCAGTACTTTGAATTTTTACAACTGTATCAGCACTATCCTTTACATGAAGTTGATATTCAGGACTTGTTGTGCCGATGCCTAACTTATTATCAATATAACCAGCACCAAATGAACCGGTTGAGGTTGCTGAACCACTTATCATAGTTCCTATAAAGTCATGAACTACGTCACTATCTTTTCCGTATTTTAATTTTGTCCAAGTACTAGATGCACCTATAAATAAATCAGTAGAATTATTTGATAAACCTGTATTACCATCCAAGTAAATACCACCTTCGGTAAAAATATTACTACTTGCACTTATTTCACCGGTAACGGTTAGTGTTTTTGGTGGAGCAGTAGTGTTAATACCAAATTTTACATTAGCACCTTGATTAGTTGTATAAACTTTACCATTAACATCATCCACTACAAATG
>Ga0209308_10004240_pt1 | contig 11479 bp, 9 predicted proteins | sample COGITO_mtgs_1204_3_FD_184806 | JGI IMG/M metagenome (GOLD analysis project Ga0209308, IMG submission 184806) | Pelagic marine microbial communities from North Sea - COGITO_mtgs_120405 (SPAdes) (version 2) | ecosystem: Environmental > Aquatic > Marine > Epipelagic ...
TGAATTGCTCATCGATAGCGAGGGTATCCAGGGTCAAGGCTAGAGTATCCGGATTCAAAGTGATTCGTCAGAACGACGAGTAAAGACTTCGCAGCCATCACTGGTGACAGCCATCGTGTGTTCCCACTGGGCGGAGAGCCTGCGATCCTTCGTAGTTACAGTCCATCCATCCTTCTTGGACAGTTTCGTGTAGCGAGTGCCCGCATTGAGCATCGGTTCGATAGTAAAAGTCATGCCCTCGACCAGCGTAGTGCCCGTGGCAGGTCTGCCAAAATGCAGTACCTGTGGCTCTTCATGAAAGATGCGTCCAATGCCGTGGCCGCAATACTCTCTAACGATGGAATAGTTATGTGCCTCGCCATGCTGCTGAATAATATGACCGATATCACCGAGGGTGATGCCGGGCTTAACAAGTTCGATAGCCTTGTAGAGACATTCCTGAGTCACTTTGATCAGGCGCTTCGCATGGTCTGGCACGTCGCCGACACAGAACATCTTGCTGGTATCGCCATGGAAACCATCCTTGATAACAGTGACATCAATATTGATGATGTCTCCGGATTTCAGGGTCTTGCCGTCACTGGGGATGCCGTGACAAATCACGTGATTAACCGAAGTACAGACGGATTTAGGAAAGCCATTGTAGTTAAGAGGTGCAGGAATAGCCTGCTGCACGTTAACGATATAGTCGTGGCAGATTTTGTCGAGTTCGCCAGTGCTTACTCCAGGCTGCACATGAGGGCCAATCATTTCCAGAACTTCAGAGGCCAGTTTGCCAGCCACGCGCATCTTCGCAATATCGTCGGCCGTTTTAATGTGAATTGTCATCGATTTGCCAGTTGTTCTCTGTAGGGAATGCCGCTAACGGCAAAAGCTGGCTATTGTAATGCAGGAGTTGTCTTTGTAACAGAGGAGTAACAGGGGTTTCCGGCTCAGACCAGGCCATGAGAGTGGCGCATAATGGGGCATACAGGACACATACTTGTCTGCGGGGGTGTGAGATTTTCTTTCAGTACCGGCGTCATTGTGGTATAAAGCGGCGCGTTTTAGTGGTTGCTGCCTCTTATTTCCGTATCTTGGTTGCGGGATTCCAAGGGTGAGTAATCCTCTTAGGCGTAAAAATTAACTTTAACTAACGTCGCACATGCACCGTCACATGAGTTCTGGGTGCCTCTCTGAAGACAGTTTTCAGATTGGTTGAGCCATGGGGTGTATGGAGGCCTAACCCAAACCGAAGGAAACATTATGACTGTAAGTATGAAAGAGATGCTCCGCGCAGGAGTTCATTTCGGGCACCAGTGTCGCTACTGGAACCCCAAAATGGAGCAATATATCTTTGGCTCCAGAAACAAAATTCACATCATCAACCTCGAGCACACCGTTCCCGCACTTAATTCCGCGCTGGAAGAAGTTGCCTATCTTTCTGAAAAGAAAAGAAAAATTCTTTTTGTTGGAACCAAGCGAGCTGCAGGCAAGATCATCAAGCAGGAAGCAGAACGCGCAGGAATGCCGTATGTGAATCATCGCTGGCTCGGTGGTATGTTGACAAACTACAAGACGATTCGTGGCTCTATCAAGCGCCTGAAGGATCTTGAGCAACAAGAGACAGACGGTACATTGAGCCGCCTGACCAAGAAAGAGGCGCTAATGCGCACTCGCGCTAAAGAGAAGCTGGAACGCAGCATCGGCGGGATTAAGGATATGGGCGGTCTTCCAGACGCACTATTCGTAATCGATGTCGATCATGAGCGTATCGCGGTTACAGAAGCTAATAACCTGAAGATTCCGGTGATTGGTATCGTTGATACGAACAGCAACCCAGACGGCGTGAACACCGTCATTCCGGGTAACGATGACGCGATACGTGCGATTCAGTTGTATGTGACTGCTATAGCCGATGCCTGTGTAGAGGGACGCGAGAAGAATGGTTCTGCCGCAAGCAATAGCGAATTCATCGAGATCGATGAAGACGTAGTCGCTGAGACAGCCGAAGCGGCGCCAGCAGAAACTGAAGCTGCACCTGTTGCAGAGGCCGCGGTTGAGACTGCGGAGCCGGCTGCTACTGAAGCGCCAGCTGCTGAACCTGAGCAAGCGGAAGCTGCTCCTGCCGAGGAAGCAGAAGCTGCTCCTGCAGAAGAAGCAGAGCCTGAGGCGGTTGAGAAGGCGCCAGCAAAGAAGGCGCCTGCTAAGAAGAAGGCTCCAGCTAAGAAAAAAGCCCCTGCTAAGAAGAAAGCTCCAGCCAAGAAGAAGGCTGATGAGGCTGACTCTTAATAGACGCTTATTCCTGCTAACAGAATTCCCTGCTTGGCAGTAGTGAAAATAGAGTTGGACAAAGGGGGCTAGTAGCCCCCTTTTTACAGGCGATTTAATAGAAGAGTTTGCTCTTCGAAATGATTAGAAAGAGGCATTAAGAGATGGCAAATATTACAGCGGGCATGGTTAAAGAGTTACGTGAAAGAACCGGCTTGGGCATGATGGATTGTAAGAAGGCGTTGACCGAAGCCGATGGCGACATGGACAAGGCGATCGAAGACTTGCGCAAGGCGAGCGGCGTCAAGGCGGCGAAGAAGGCCAGCCGAGTGGCGTCCGAAGGCGTTGTGCTGACCAAGATAGCCGAGGACGGCAATTACGGCGTTGTTATTGAGATTAACGCCGAGACTGACTTTGCGGCCAGAGACGATAACTTTTTGGATTTCGCACAGAACGCATTAGAGCTGGCTTACGCGAATAGCGAAGCTGATGTTGCCGGGCTGTTAGATGCAGGCCTGGAAGATACCCGTCAGGCACTGGTGCAGAAGATTGGTGAGAATTGCAACGTGCGCCGTATAGAGCGCCTGCAGTTTGCTGCGGATGATAAGGGCGTTGTAGAGAGCTATGTACACAGCAATAACCGCATCGCCGTTCTGATCTCTATTTCTGGTGGCGATGAAGCGCTTGCCCGTGATGTAGCCATGCATATTGCAGCGGTCAATCCGCTGGTAGTCAGGGCAGAGGACGTACCTGAGGAAGAAATAGCGAAAGAGACAGAGATCTACTCTGCCCAGGCCAGAGAGAGTGGCAAGCCAGAAGAAATCATCGAAAAAATGATCAGTGGTAGATTGCGAAAATTTGTCGCTGAAGTAAGCTTGCTAGAACAGCCTTTTGTCAAAGACCCCGATGTTACTGTTGGTGAATTGCTTAAGGATGCCGATGCGAGTGTCGTGCAATTTATCCGCTTCGAAGTGGGTGAGGGTATCGAGAAAGAAGAAGTAGACTTTGCCGAGGAAGTAGCGGCTCAAGTTAAAGGCTCCTAGGAGCTCAATGATAGAGCGGATATCCCTGAAAAATGCCAAATAAAGAACGTAAGTACAACCGTATTTTGTTGAAGCTAAGCGGTGAGGCTCTCACCGGAGATGGCGATTTTGGCATTGATCCTAAGGTGTTGGATCGAATGGCTGTGGAAATTGGGCAGCTAGTCGGTCTGGGGGTTCAGATTGGGCTGGTCATTGGTGGCGGCAACCTTTTTCGCGGCGCGGCCTTGCACGCCGCGGGAATGGAGCGAGTAACCGGCGATCACATGGGTATGCTGGCTACGGTGATGAATGCGCTAGCCATGCGAGATGCGTTAGAGCGTGCAAGCATTCCAACCCGTGTTATGTCCGCTATACCGATGAGCGGCGTGGTGGAGCACTATGACAGGCGCACCGCAATTCGCCACCTGGAAGCCAGCGATGTCGTTATATTCTCCGCCGGCACGGGAAACCCGTTCTTCACAACCGATACCGCCGCCTGTTTGCGCGGCATTGAGATCGACGCCGATCTGATCTTAAAGGCGACGAAGGTCGATGGTGTCTACTCGGCAGATCCGGAGCTAGATGCTAGCGCGGTTAAGTTCGATCGTCTAACCTATGACGAAGTCATCGAGAAGAAGCTGGGTGTTATGGACTTGACGGCTATCTGTCTAAGCCGCGATCATGAGGTGCCTATCAAGGTGTTTAATATGAACACACCAGGTGCTTTATTGAGCAATGTGATGGGTAAGCCCGACGGCACACTGATTGAGTAATGCTCGCGCCAGAAATTAGGAGTTAGAAAATGATCGATGACATTATCGCCGACGCAGATGAGAGGATGCAGAAGAGCCTTGTCTCTTTAGATGACGCATTCAAGAAAATTAGAACCGGTAGAGCCCATCCAGCAATTTTGGATAGCGTGATGGTTTCTTACTACGGCACCGATACACCCCTGAACCAGCTAGCGAATGTTACGGTTGAAGAGGGGCGTTCTCTGATCGTCTCTCCCTGGGAGAAGCCCATGATCGGTGAGGTTGAGAAGGCCATCATGAAATCCGACCTGGGCCTCAACCCTTCAAACAACGGTGACACAATTCGTGTGCCTATGCCGGCTCTTACGGAAGAGACGCGCAAAGAATATACCAAGCAGGCCAAGGCCGAAGCTGAGAATGCGCGCATAGCGATACGCAATATTCGGCGAGATGCGAATTCTGACATCAAAGATCTAGAGAAAGAAAAAGAAATCAGTGAAGATGAGCAGCGCAGAGCGGAAGAGCAGATACAGAAAATCACCGACAAACATATTGCGACTGTCGAATCCTCCTTCCAGACTAAAGAAGCGGACCTGTTATCCTTCTAAACCGGCTTTCAGTTAACGGGTTGCTCAACGTTGGCTCTAGGTCGTCCAGGCGCTGGGAATGTGATAACAAACAATGACAGCTGCTAGCAAATCAGAAATGCCGCAACATATTGCCATCATCATGGATGGCAATAATCGCTGGGCTAAATCCAATCAGCTTTCAGTTAAAGTCGGTCACCGCCATGGTGCCGAGGCGGCGCGAGAGATCGTCAATTCCTGTCTCTCTCGAGATATCAAATACCTTACCCTATTCGCCTTTAGTAGCGAGAACTGGCTGCGTCCCCGGCAAGAGGTGCAGGGGCTGATGGCGCTGTTTCTAAGTGTTCTCAAACGCAAAGAGATCAAGCAGTTGCATCAGCGCAACGTGCGTTTGCAGTTCATCGGAAATCGCAGTAGTTTCTCTGAGAAGCTGCAGGAGAACATGCGCGAGGTCGAAGAGTTGACCTGCAATAATACCGGCACTACGGTTGTGGTAGCGGCCGACTATGGGGGTCGTTGGGATATAGCGAATTCGGTTTCCCAGATTGTCGACAAGGTTGCCTCCGGTGAGCTGGATAAAGACGCCATCGATGCCGATCTTGTGCATAAATACACGGCGATCAGCGAATATCCCGACCCCGATCTTTGTATTCGGACCGGTGGTGAACACCGTATAAGCAATTTCCTTCTTTGGCAGTTCGCCTATACTGAGCTCTATTTCACCGATTGTTATTGGCCTGATTTCGACGACCTGCAGTTTCAGCTGGCACTGGATGATTTTGCGAAACGTCAGCGTCGTTATGGCAGTCATGACGATCAAGCGTATATGGACGCCTAGCGTGTTAAAGCAAAGAATCATAACCGCTGTATTACTCCTGTTGGCATTGATTGCCGCGACTACTCAACTGCCTTCTTTTTATTTTTCAGTCCTGATTTTTTTTATTATTCTCATCGCAGCCTATGAGTGGGCCGGGCTCATCAGCCCGCAACATACAGCGGCGAAGCTGCCCTATATCCTCAGCGTCGGCTCTATGCTGCTTGGCTGCTTCTTTCTGCTGGGAGTGTCTCCCGATGCCCAGGGCGTAGATATTTTTCGAGCGAGCCTCGTGTTGATTCTTGGGCTCTTGTTCTGGCTAATTTCTCTGTTCTTACTTGCGGGCTATCCTGAGAACAGCAGGCTGTGGAACGATGAGTCGAAAATAGCTTTGATGGGTGTATTAGTTTTGGTTCCAACCTTTGTGGGTGTCGTTGTCTTGAAATACCTTCTGCCCTCGGGCTTTCTGGTTCTTGCTCTGGTTATCCTGGTCGCCGCCGCCGATGTGGGCGCCTATTTCGTCGGAGTAAATTTCGGCTCCAGAAAGCTAGCTGCCAGTCTTAGTCCCAAAAAATCCTGGGAAGGTGTCTGGGGCGGATTGGCTCTGAGCCTTCTTGTGGCCGCAGGTTTTATCTGGGCGATGCATAATTATCTGATTGCGCTGTCTACAATCCAGGTGCTGTCTCTATTGGCCTTGTCCGTAGGGGTTACCTTCTTTAGCGTCGTTGGCGATCTTATAGAGAGCATGCTGAAACGAAACTGTGGAGTGAAGGACAGTGGGGCGATCCTGCCAGGTCATGGCGGGGTGTTGGATAGGGTAGACGGTCTCGTGGCCGCTACGCCGGTTTTCGTTCTCGCGATGATGCTGGTTCTTAGTAGCGAAACCTAGGTGAACTGTTAACGTGTCACGCAACAATCTCCAGATCAGTGTTCTTGGCTCTACCGGCTCAGTCGGTTGCAACACGCTTGCCGTTATCGATGAGAATCCTCAATACAGCGTCTTCGCGTTAACGGCTCATAAGAACGCAAGATTATTGTTCGAGCAATGCCAGAAATACACGCCGGTATTTGCCGTCATCGGTGACGACGCCGCTGCGGAATTCGAAGCGTTATTGAAAGAGGGCGGTCTTGCGACCAAATTGCTAGTGGGTAAATCCGCGCTAGTCGAAGTTGCGAGTCACCCCGATGTCAATATTGTTATGGCGGCAATCGTTGGTGCGGCTGGTCTCGAGTCGACGCTTGCAGCCGCCTCAAACGGCAAGAGACTGCTGCTGGCTAACAAGGAGTCTGTGGTCATGACCGGAGACTTGCTGAAGCAGGCGGCAACCAAGTCCGGAGCAGAAATTTTACCGATCGATAGCGAACACAATGCAATCTTTCAATGCCTGCCGATCACCGGCAGCAGCCTGCAGGCAACAGACCATAATGGCATCGAGAAGGTAGTTCTTACCGCTTCCGGTGGTCCGTTCCTTAATACTTCGCTTGAGCAGCTTGAATCGGTAACGCCGGAGCAAGCCTGTCTCCACCCCAAATGGTCTATGGGCAGGAAGATATCTGTAGATTCTGCGACGATGATGAACAAGGGGCTGGAATTTATCGAGGCCTGTTATCTCTTCGATCTAGAGCCTTCTCAGGTCGATGTGTTGATTCATCCCCAGAGCATTGTCCATTCCATGGTGCATTACGCCGACGGTTCGGTGATCGCCGAATTGGCGAATCCCGATATGCGCGTTCCCATTGCCTATGGTCTGGCCTGGCCAGAGCGTATTAGATCCGGCGCCGCAGTGCTGGACCTGACGGCGCAGGAACCGCTACAGTTCTTCAAACCGGATTTGCAGCGATTTCCCTGCCTGCGGCTGGGCATGGAAGCGGCGGCGCAGCGAGGCAGTGCACCGGCGGTGCTTAATGCGGCCAATGAAGTTGCTGTCGAGGCATTTTTGAGTGGCGAAATCGGCTTTACGGAAATTCCCTTAATAATAGAGGCAGTTAGGTCGAAAATACCTTGTGAAGCAACGCCTAGTCTCGCTATTATTCGAGACCTTGATCGACAAGCAAGAACACTATCTAAAGAATTGATATTAAAGGAATTCTGCCGAGGTGCCGGGGCCTAGCCTGGGTATCTTGTGTAACTATTTATCATGTTGGATGTATTAATCAGCATAATCGCTCTCCTGGTGACTCTGGGTATACTGGTGACGATCCACGAGTTCGGCCATTTCTGGGTCGCCCGCCGCTGTGGAGTGAAGGTATTAAGGTTCTCGATTGGCTTCGGCAAGGCAGCCAAGACCTGGATTGGAAAGGATGGCGTGGAATACGTAATCGCACCAATTCCTCTGGGTGGCTACGTAAAGATGCTGGGTCAGGAAGATACTACGGTCACGGATACAAGCAGTGTCCCGGCTAGCCAGCGGCAGTATTCGTTCGCCTGTAAGCCTCTGTGGCAAAGGATGGCCATCGTCGCCGCAGGCCCCATCGCCAACTTCCTGTTGGCGATTTTCGTATTCTGGTTGATTAATATTTCCTATGGAGTTTCCGGCATCGCACCGGTGGTAAATAGTGTGATCGAAGATTCTGTCGCCGATAGGGCGGGCCTTAGAGCCGGTGATGAGATTCTCGCCGTGGATGGAGCCGAGACCATCATCTGGCAGCAGGTAACGCTGCAGTTGCTCGCACGTCTGGGCGAGACCGGAGACGTCACGTTAACTGTAGACCCAGCCGATTCGAATCGCCCGCGAGATATTCGCCTGCCCATCGATGCCTGGATGGGGTCCGAGACGGCGCCAAACCCGGTTAACGACCTCGGAATAATACAGTTCGAAATCCCTGCCGATATTGCAGGTATCGTCCCCGGAGGAGCGGCCGAGGCTGCGGGCCTTCGAGCTGGCGATAAAATCGTCTCCGTCGACGGCAGACCGATTCGCGGATGGACACACTGGGTTGAGGTAATCCGTGCCAATCCGGAACTCACGCTGAATGTCGTGGTCAAACGTGGTGGAATCGATAATGTACTACTGATGCAACCGGCACGGGCGACCCTGGATGATGGCACCGTAATCGGCAGCATCGGTGCGTATGTAGAAGAAACGACTCTAGCCGAGCTGCTGCCACCGGAGATGCAGCGACAGGTAGACTACAATGTCGTGTCGGCGATTAAGCCGGCGCTATATGAGACTTGGGATAAATCCCTATTTGTATTGGATTCTGTGAAGAAGATGGTCATCGGTTTGATCTCGGTGAAGAATATTAATGGGCCAATCACTATTGCCCAAGTCGCCGGAGAGACAGCCACTTACGGCCTCGATGTGTATTTAGGGTTTCTAGCACTTTTGAGTATTTCTCTGGGGGTGCTGAATTTGCTGCCGATACCCGTTTTGGACGGTGGGCATCTGCTGTATTACGCGATCGAAGCTGTCATCAGGCGGCCTGTACCGGAAAGAATTCAGGCCTTCGGTCTGCAGCTGGGTTTGCTGCTGATTTCAGGGATCATGGTATTAGCTATTTATAACGATGTTAATCGTCTGTTGTAAGAAGACAAAAATAGCAGAATAAAATAGAAGAAGATGTAAACTCGCCGCCAAGTAACACAATAATTTGAGAATGCAGCGCAAATGAAAAAACTCCTTTTTTGTTTGTTGGTGGCTTTTGGAATTTCAAAGTCCCTCAACGCTCAGGAATTTGTAATAGCCGACATCATCGTCGATGGCTATCAGCGTATTTCGCCCGGAATAATCTACAATCTGTTGCCAGTAGGTATAGGTGACACAGTGGGTGCTGGAACCTCGGCGCAGATCATCCGCGAACTCTCGGAGTCCGAATACTTCGACGAGATTGAGGTGGCACGGGAAGGCAATATCCTCGTTGTAACCGTATTGGAGAGACCATCGGTTGCCGAGATTACCATCGACGGTAATAGTATTCTCGAGACAGAGGCCATTCTCGAAAACATGGCGACCGCAGACATTGCGGAAGGCCAAATCTTTACGCGAGCTGCCCTGGAAGTTATTCGTCAGGGTATTCAAGACGTCTATTCTTCCCGGGGTCGCTATGGCGCTGCCGTAGAAATCGAAGTAGAAGAGTTGCCGAGAAATCGCGTGTCCATCGAGTTGAACATCAACGAGGGGGAAGAGTCTCGAATACGCCACATCAATATAGTAGGCAACGAGGCATTTAGCGAAGAAGAACTGTTAGGTTTGTTCGAGCTGGGCACCAAGCCCTTTTATCTGCTCCTTAGTCGCAAGGATAGATATTCGCGCGAGCAGTTCTCAGGTGATCTGGAACGACTTGAATCGTACTATCTCGATAATGGCTACGTAGAATTTAACATTGACTCTACGCCTATCTCTATCACCCCGGATCGCAAAGAAGTCTATATAACAATCAATATAAACGAAGGTGATCTTTATACTATCAACGAGGTAGACCTAGCTGGCGATCTCGTCGATGCCGAGGCCCTGTTAAGAGCGGCGGTATTTGTTCGGCCTGGTCAGATCTATTCCCAGGGTCTGGTCACTGGCACAGAAGAAATCATGGTGCAGTTTCTCGGTAATCTTGGCTATGCCTTCGCTGAAGCTACAGGTGTGCCAGAGGTCAACGAAGAAGACGAGACCGTCGACGTGACCTTCTTCATAGAGCCCGGTAACCGCACCTATGTGAATCGAATTAACTTCGCCGGCAACACATCGACGGCCGATGATGTGCTGCGCAGGGAGATGCGTCAGTTGGAGTCAGCACCTGCCTCAAGTTTACAAATAGAGCAGTCCAAGATACGCCTAGAGCGGCTAGGTTATTTCGAAACAGTGGAAGTCGACACAGTGGAGGTGCCAGGCACCGAAGATCAGATCGATGTTAACTATGACGTTCTGGAGCAAAACTTCGGCGCCATCAGTTTTCAGGTCGGAACCGGTGGTGGCGGTAATTTCTTTATCTCCTCAAGCCTGCAGGCGCAGAATTTTCTCGGCACAGGCAAGACCCTCGCAGTCGGGGTTAACAAGAGCCGTTTTCAGACGGGTCTAAACTTTCAGTATCTTGATCCCTATTTTACTCCCGATGGTGTTAGCAGGGGGTTTAACCTGTTCGCACAGAAGATCGATTCACCCTTTAATGTTTCCGATTTCAATACGTCTTCCTTCGGTGGCTCCCTGAGTTTTAGCTATCCGCTGAGTGAGATCGAATTGCTTGGATTCGACTTTGGTTACACTCATACGGAGTTGAGTGCCGGTCTCGGTTCCGTGCAGGAAATCATATCGAGCCCCACGTTCTTCGAAGGTGTCGACAAGTATGTAATTACGCCAGCTAACGGTAATGTATTTGATGGTCCGGTGACCGACGCGGTATTGGGGGATGTGTCATCACTGAGCCCCGCGCAGCTTCGCTCGAATACGGACAAGGGCTTTGTTGACAAGTTTGGCGATACCTTCGATAACTTCACTGTCAGTGCTAATTGGTTTCGCAATACCCTAAACCGTGGGCAGATGGCGACTAGCGGCAAGCTGCATAATGTCTCCGTAGAGATCACCCTCCCGGGCAGTGACCTTCAGTACGGCAGCATCAATTACAATAACCAAATGTATTGGCCCCTCGATGGCCAGCAGACCTGGGTTGTCGGTCTTAGAACGAACCTGGGCTATGGCATAGGCTATGGTGATACCGAAGAGCTGCCTTTCTTTAACAACTATTTCGCCGGCGGCCTGAATTCCCAGGGAGTCTTGCGCGGGTTCGAAGAGAATAGTCTGGGCCCCCAGAGCACACCAGGTGCGCGTTATTTGACCGAATTTGGTCTCACTCTGGCGCGCGATGAGAATGGCGAAATCCTGCGCAACGAAGACGGCTCTGCGGCCAGTTTTAACCGAGATGTAGGCTACCAAACGGAACCTCTGTTCGATGCAAATGGCCGGCCGGTGCTGGATGCGGATGGGAACCAGCAGGTGGCGCTGGCCGTACAAAATTTCTTCCTGGACGAGGATTTTGACAGTTTTGGTGGTAATATACTCGCCACTGCGACTCTGGAGCTGTTATTTCCCATTCCATTTGTCGATGATTCAAATCGAGTAAGGT
>Ga0209308_10004251_pt1 | contig 11462 bp, 19 predicted proteins | sample COGITO_mtgs_1204_3_FD_184806 | JGI IMG/M metagenome (GOLD analysis project Ga0209308, IMG submission 184806) | Pelagic marine microbial communities from North Sea - COGITO_mtgs_120405 (SPAdes) (version 2) | ecosystem: Environmental > Aquatic > Marine > Epipelagic ...
AAAACGCAGAGGACATAGTACTCTTAGAGTTTCATTGCGATTTGGACATACCCGGTTTCGAAGATAAAGACTCGCAAACAGGAGAACCTACTGGTATTAAACTGCCTTATGTTGTTACTGTTGACGAAGGATCGGGAAAAGTTTTGGCCATATACCGAAACTACAGAGAAGACGATCCTCTTCGAAAAAAGATACAATACTTTGTTCACTATAAGTTTTTACCCGGTCTTGGTTTTTATGGCTTTGGCCTTATCCACATGCTCGGGGGTCTCTCCAGAACTGCTACATCAGCACTCCGTCAACTCATTGATGCAGGTACGTTGTCCAATCTCCCTGCCGGTTTTAAGGCAAGAGGGTTGCGAGTTCGAGACGATGATCAACCGCTCCAACCCGGAGAGTTCCGGGATGTAGACGCACCGGGAGGCGCGATCCGCGAATCCTTGATGTTGATACCTTACAAAGAACCAAGTCAAACTCTTTTTGCTTTACTAGGGTTTGTTGTCGATGCTGGTAGACGTTTTGCGTCTATTGCTGATAACAAGATGGGCGAAGGCTCACAAGCAAATCCTGTAGGCACAACAATGGCAATCATGGAACGCGGCACGAAAGTGATGAACGCTATTCATAAACGATTACATTACGCACAAAAAGTTGAATTTAAATTATTATCAAGAGTCTTTGCAGAAAGTTTACCGGCTGAGTACCCTTATGCTGTTCGTGGTGGCAATCGTGTTGTTAAACAACAAGATTTTGATGAACGGGTTGACATACTACCTGTTTCTGATCCGAATATTTTCTCTATGGCTCAGCGCGTTACTTTAGCGCAAACACAAATGCAAATGGCTACATCAAATCCGCAAATGCACAACATGCATGAAGCGTATAGACGTATGTATGAAGCACTTGGTGTAAGAGATATTGACATGTTACTTCCTCCTCCTCAACAACCACAACCAGAAGATCCCGGAATGGAAAATTCTAAAGCTTTACAGATGATGAAGCTACAAGCTTTTCAAGGACAGAATCATGCAGCGCATATAAATGCACATCAAGCCTTTATGAGTTCGTTTTTAGTGGCAAATAATCCACCAACCATGGGTATATTGCAAGCACATATCTCTGAACACATTGCAATGATGGCAAGAGAAGAGATAACAGCTAAAAATGCAGAGGCAATGCAAGAACAAGCAGCACAATTTGGTGGACAAGTACCACCAGAACTACAACAACAGTTTCAACAACAAAATGAAACAGAAATTGCAGAGAGAATTGTACAAATGACAGAAGAATTAGTGGCAGAAGAGCAAGAATATCTTGGTAAAAAAGATTCTGATCCACTTATTGACTTAAAACAACAAGAATTAACGCTTCGTGCACAAGAAATGCAGCAAAATAAAAACATTGCTGAACAAAAACTTGACTTAGACGCAGAAAAACTTAATTTTGAAGGTCAAAAACTACAACAAAAGGATGAAATGGACAAAGAAAAGCTACAAAGTCAAGAAGATCAAGCAGATCTTAGAGCAGAAGTAACTTTAGCAGGTCAAAGGGGGCGTAGTGGCAGTTAGTAGTAGAATAGCAAAGTTATTAGCTAAAAAATATAGAAAAAAAGACTTTAAAGTTGATGATTCTGCACAAATAAGAAAAGCTCTTGGCGGAACTAGAGTATCTACTTACGCAAAGGATGGAGGCTACATTGTTAAAAAAAAGAAAAAAGTTGTTAAGAAACGCAAAAAGTAAACCAAATCAGATTTTAGATAAAGTATTTGATTTTGCAGACCAACATACACAAGATCCAATGGCTCTTAGTGCATCGTTACTGGTTGTAGCAAAAACAATTTATCTAGATATATTGGGACCAGAACAAACCTCAGAAATGTTTTATGCATTTGCACAAGATTTAGAGAATCACGAATATATAAAGGAGACAGTGCATTAATGGCTCTTTGTAGGCATTGTGAACATGAATGTCACCATGGTAATGGCGGTAAATGCCATTGTGGTTGCTTAAATTGCGAACATGATGTAAAAGATGCATTACAAAAACTTGAGGAAGTTTTAGATCCAATAAAAGTGGTCGAGTTTGAAGCAGATTTTGACTTGACTGAACACTAGGAGGAAACATGAACTTAGTAAAAGACTTATGGGCACATTTAAAAGAATGGTCCGATTGGAAAATGAAGGACTGGATAAAAGCGGGTATCGTAGCAATTATTGTACTCATCATTCTTAGTCAATTAGGAGGAGGAGCTTAGACTTATGGTCTGGCAACTCTTAGCTAAACCTTTACTTGGCGTCGTCGCTGACGGCGTCAAGGGTTTTGTTGAAACCAAAAAGGCAAAAGCAGAATTAAAAGTTACGGAAGTTCGCGCAGCTACTAAATTGAAACAAGATCAAATTGCCGGCAAAGTAGCATGGGAACAATCAGCAGTAGATCAAATGAAAGGAAGCTGGAAAGATGAACTAATTTTAATTTGTCTTCTTGCTCCAGCAACATTAGTTTTTTTTCCCGGCATGACAGAGCATATTGAAAAAGGTTTTATTGCCTTGCAATCTCTCCCAGATTATTATAAACATCTATTATATATTGCCTGCTCAGCAAGCTTCGGCATTAAGGGCGCGAAAGGAGCTGTAGGTTTATTTAAGAAAAAATAACTTATGGATGCAATTTATTTAGCTGAAAAGCTATATAGAGTAATTAGGACTAGACAAACCCAACTAACTGAGATAATTATCAATAATCAAGTAAAAGATTGGAATGATTATCAAAATCATTTAGGTCAACTTGATACTTTAAATTATATCGAACAGGAACTCTCGGACCTGCTAAAGAAACAGGAGCAAAATGACTAACTTAATTTTACCAAAACATGTTGCAGAAGCGCGTGCTAAACAAGTAAAAAAAGAAAAAAAGAAAAAAGAAGAATCTAAACTACCAGAACCAACAGGCTGGAGGATTTTAATTTTACCTCATCGAGGTAAAGGCAAAACCAAAGGTGGTATTATCTTGTCTGATAAAACAGTGCAAGAAACACAAATTGCAGCTAATGTTGGACTTGTACTAAAGGTAGGACCAGATGCATATAACGATGAAAGTCGTTTTCCAAATGGTGCATGGTGCAAGAAAAACGATTGGGTAATATTTGCCAAATACGCAGGTTCACGTCTTAATATTGAAGGCGGCGAATTACGCTTACTAAATGATGATGAAATTCTTGGAGTTGTAGAAGACCCCGAAAGTGTATTGTCGCCAGTAACACATTAACATGGAGAGGAACCCATGCCCGAAGCACAAGAAGCATTGAAAGAGGACAACATAATGGTTGATCTAGATACGTCTGGAAACGCTGTTGATGTTGAACTCAAAGATGCAAAACAAGAAGAAGTAAAAGCAGAACCGGAAGTTGAAGTAAAAGCAGAACCGGCTAAAGAAAAAGATGAACGCGAAGAGTATAGCGAAGGTGTCAAAAAACGTATTGACAGATTAACATATAAAATTCGTGAGGCAGAGAGAAGAGAAAAAGAAGCTCTTAGTTTTGCTGAACAAATTAAAAAAGAGCGTGATGATCTACAAACAAAGTTTACAAAACTAGATGATGGTTATGTTAATGAGTTTGCTGGTCGTGTAAAATCAGAACTAGAAACAGCTAAAATAGCTTTAAAAGCAGCAGTTGCAAAAGGTGATGTAGATGCACAAGTTAATGCAAATCAAGCTCTCGCAAGACTAGCTATTGAGCAAGAGCGTATAAATGCTACGGAAGAGCAAAGAAAATTATACGAAAAATCTCAAGAAAATGCTGGACAGACTATACAACAACCTGTACAAAGTAATGTACAACAACAGCCAGCGGCTCAACCGGACCCTAAAGCAGAAGCTTGGGCGGAAAAAAATGAGTGGTTTGGTAAAGATGAAGCCATGACATATGCTTCGTTTGGTATCCACAAAAAGCTTGTGGAAGAAGAAGGGTTTAATCCATCTTCTGATGAATACTACGAAGAAATTGACAGAAGGCTCAGACAAGAGTTTCCCCAAAAGTTTAACGATGGGGGAGAAGTCCAAGGAGGTAAACAACCCGTCCAAACGGTTGCCTCTGCTACAAGGACCACACGAACTGGACGCAAAACAGTGAGGCTCACACCATCACAAGTAGCGATTGCTAAAAAATTAGGTGTGCCACTTGAAGAATATGCGAAATACGTGAAGGAGTAGGCATATGAATAAAATTGATGAAAATAAGACTCCACGCGCTGCCTTATCCCGCGAGAAAACGACTCGTAGGAAACCATGGGCACCCCCGTCATCCCTAGACGCACCTCCTGCACCCGATGGGTACAAATATAGGTGGATACGCGCTGAAACTTTAGGGCAATCAGATAATAAAAATTTGAATGCTCGATTAAGAGAAGGTTTTGAACTCGTAAGAGCCGATTCCGACGATGGTCAGTATCCGACAATACAGGAAGGGAAATACCAAGGTGTTATAGGCGTTGGTGGTTTATTACTGGCTAAAATTCCGGTAGAAATCGTTGAAGAGCGAATGGCTTACTTTAAACAGCAAGTTCTGGATAAAGAAGAAGCGGTCGCAAATGATTTACTAAAGGAACAACACCCCAGTATGCCAGTCTCTAAACCAGACAGGCAATCTCGTGTAACCTTCGGTGGCAACAAAAAGAACTAATTTTCTAGCTCTTTTGTCCATCGAACTAAAAAAACTTAACCCTTTAAAAAAAGGACACAACGATGGCAAATAAAGACGCAGCTTTTGGGTTTAGACCCGCAAGGCATCTTACAGGCGGTCTAATTAGAACAAACGAATACGCGATAGCTAACAACTACGGTACTGCGATCTATCATGGTCAAGCAGTAAAAGCTGTTGCAGCAGGTGGCATTGAGTCATGCGCTGCTGGCGAAGTAGTTTTAGGCATTTTCGCCGGATGTTTTTTTACAGACCCAACTACAAGTAAGCCAACTTTTAGTAACTATTATCCAGCGAGCACAGCCGCTGCTGATATAGTGGCTTATGTATACGACGATCCAAGAATCGTCTTCGAAGTCCAACACGATGGTACTGGCACAGCAGCTATGAACTTTAGTGGTTTTGATTTAGTAGGAACGGGTGGAAGCACTCTTTCTGGAAGATCTACACAAGAGTTAGATACTTCTACTAGTACAACTTCTGGACAATTTAAACAAGTCGGTATCTCCAAGGATCCAAACAACAGCGATACAAGTGCAGCAAATGCTAACGCATATGTAGTACCTAACGTTGGCGAGCATACTTGGTTACTAACCACTGCAATATAATAGGAGAGTTTAATGCCAATATCTAGATCACAACTGGTAAAAGAGCTTGAACCGGGCCTAAATGCTTTGTTCGGGTTAGAATATGCCAGATATGAAAATCAGCATGAACAGATTTTCGATACAGAAACTTCTGATCGTGCATTCGAAGAAGAAGTAATGCTATCCGGTTTCGGTACAGCGCAAGTAAAACCAGAAGGCACAGGCGTAAATTACGACGATGCTACTGAGTCTTTCACTGCGAGATACACTCACGAAACTATAGCACTTGCTTTTGCGATTACTGAGGAAGCAGTAGAGGATAACCTTTACGACACAATCAGTTCTCGTTACACAAAAGCACTAGCTCGTTCAATGGCTAACGCTAAACAAGTAAAAGGTGCGAACGTATTAAACAATGCGTTTGACTCATCTTTCACTGGTGGAGACGGCGTAGAATTATGTTCTACTGCTCACCCATCAACTGGCGGTAACATTTCAAACGAACTAGCAACTGCTGCTGACCTAAATGAAACATCTTTAGAGCAAGCACTGATTGACATTGCTGGGTTAACTGACGATAGAGGATTAAAAATCGCTCTAAATGGTCAAAAGTTAATCATTCCAGTAAACCTTCAGTTCACTGCTGAAAGACTGATGAAATCTGGTCAAAGAGTTGGTACTTCTGATAATGATATCAACGCTGTAGGTAGCATGGGAATGATTCCTCAAGGTTATGTAGTGAATAACTACTTAACTGATACAGATGCATTCTTCATTAAAACTGATGCACCTAACGGATTAAAACACTTCCAAAGAGCGCCAATTTCCACTAAAATGGAAGGCGATTTTGAAACTGGAAACGTTAGATACAAATCTAGAGAGAGATACTCATTCGGGTTCTCTGACTTCAGAGGTATCTTTGGTTCTCCGGGAGCATAATTACTCTTAACTTGTGGGGGCATTGTCCCCCACATGACAACTAGGATAACTGGTTATACTGACTGCCCTAGCAGACGCTCGTAGAGACGGTATGACTTACTTACGAGGTAAAAATGGCTAATTCAACTTTTTCGGGTCCTATTAGATCTGAAAGCACAGTTAAAACTGTTAGTAAAAATACTTCTACTGGAGCAATAACTGAAATCATCACTATGGGTGATGCACCAGTTGCTTTAGGTGATGAAGATAAAACTCTTGACGCTGCAACACACAGCGGAAGAATACTTGCAGTTCCTGCAATCGGAGGCAATAGAACTATTACTCTACCTGCACCAGTTGCTGGACAAACTTACAAGTTTATCTATGCTGGCGCAGCAGAAGAAACAGAAAATCTAATTATAGTAACACCGGGAAATGCTAATTTCTTTATCGGTGGTATTGCTCATTTAGATTCTAATGCAGATAACGTATCTGTTTATTCTGATGGAAACTCTAACTCAAGTTTAACTCTTACAGACAGTGGTTTGTTTGAAATAAACATTGTAGCTAAAGACAGCACTAATTACTACATTTGGGGCTACGCTGAAGGTGCAGACGTACCTGCATTCGCAGACCAATAAAATAATATCGTGGGGCTACGGCCCCACAGTTCTTAATTAAGGAGGGAACATGGCAGACACAGTTACAGGACCGACTATCCTACAACAAAACGATAATAGAGTTGTTATTAAAATAGTCAATCAATCAGACGGCACAGGAAGCACAACAGTTATGGGCGACGTTTCTGCATTAGCAGCTAGGTCAGATGGGACTGCTGTAGCACATTTAGGATTACTTAGAGTTTGGTATTCTTGTCAAGGCGGTGATGGGGGAGACTCTTACGCACGTTTAGATGAAGAAGATTCAGATGGAGATATTCCTATTATAGGATTAACTGGCGCAGGTTATTGGGACTTTAGAGAGTTTGGTGGTATACCAGCAGACAAGTCTAGTAACAGTAACGAAAGTGATGTTAACTTTGTTGTACCGGGTGCCGCGGATTCTGGTAATATGTACACAGTTATTGCAGAGTTTCAAAAAATCTATTAATAATGATTAGTAGGTCTTCGATGCCACAACAAATATCAAAAGCTGGAAAAAAAGCTTTAAAAAAGCATTCTAAGCAACATACAAAAAAACACATGTCTTCTATGAAGAAAGCCATGAAAAAAGGTAAAAGTTTTAAAAAGGCTCATAACAAGGCAATGGGAAAAGTAGGTAGATAATGGCAACATCCGGAACTAACACTTTTAATTTAGACGTTGATCAAGTTATTGAAGAAGCATTTGAAAGATGTGGAATTAATTCTAGATCGGGTTATGATTTAAAAAGCGCAAGACGTTCACTTAATATTATGTTAGCTGAATGGGCTAACAGAGGTATTAATCTTTGGACTGTTGAGCTTAGAACATTAACACTAACAGGTAGCACAACAAGTTACACACTCGATAGTGACTTGGTTGACATACTTGAAGCAGTTTTATTTAAAACATCAGATACTACAACAGATATCGAAGTTGATAGAATAAGTCGTGCTGAGTATTTAAATATTTCTACTAAATCTAGTGAAGGTACACCGGTACAATACTTTTTGGAAAGAGGAGCATCAACTCCTACATTGTATCTATATCCAACACCAGATGGTGCTCATACATTTAAATATTATGGGTTAACTAAAATACAGGATGCGGGTAATTACAATGATCAGTTAGAAGTTCCAACTAGATTTTTACCCTGCTTAACTTCTGGTTTAGCTTATTACACTTCTGTAAAAAAAGCACCAGAAAGAACACCTTTACTAAAACAATTATATGAAGAAGAATGGCAACGTGCTTCGGAAGAAGACAGACCACGTTCTAGTTTCTTTGCTACACCAGAGAGAGGTTATATCTAATGGCTCATGCTTCTGGTAAATATTCAAAAGCAATATCTGATCGTAGTGGTATGGAGTTTCCTTACAAAGAAATGGTAAAAGAATGGAATGGTTCTATGGTCCATAAATCTGAGTTTGAAGCTAAACATCCACAGCTTGAAAGACAGAGACACGCGGCAGATGCACAAAGTGTTAAAGATGGTAGACCAGATAGACTAGAGCCTATAACTGTTTTTGTTGGAGGAGCAGGATTTTTTGATTATAATAATTCTATGCAACCAGCAACAAATAAAAAACAACCTTTAGTTGTATCATCTATTGGTACAGTAACAGTGAGTACATCATAATGGCCGTTACATATTCAGAATTAACACAACAAATATTAGATTACACAGAAGTTAGTACAGATGTACTGACAGCTACAAGAACAAATGATTTTATTGAACACGCTGAAAACAGAATATTTAGAGATGTCGATTTAGACGTATTTAAATCTCATCAAACAGCAAACCTTGTAGCAAGTAGTGCTTTTCTATCTTTACCGGGTGGAACGACACCCACACCAGAATCTCTTGGTACTATTAGAACAATGCAGATATTTTCTCCTAGTTCTACAACAAGATCATTTTTAGAACAACGTGATATTAGTTATATGAACGAATATTGGCCAGATCGAACAGCAACGGGAACGCCACGATATTGGGCATGGTGGGATCACAACACAATTTATGTTGCACCAACACCAGATTTAGCTTATAACGTTGAGTTAGGAATTACTAGATTACCAACAAGACTATCTAGTTCAAATACAACCTCTTGGTTGGGTAATAATGCTCCGGCACTATTGCTTTATGGATGTCTTGCAGAAGCCTTCAAATTTTTGAAGGGACCAGCGGAAATGCTGCAATTATATGAACAATCATATCAACGTGCCCTTCAAGAGCTAGTTATAGAACAGCAAGGAAGACACCGAAGAGATGAGTACATGCACGGGGCGTTAAGAACTCCTTTGCAATCACAGAACCCATAGGAGGATAAAACATGGCAATAACTCAAGCTGTATGCACAAGTTTTAAACAAGAATTGCTAGTAGGTACGCATAATTTTACAGCTACCAGTGGTGATACTTTTAAAATAGCACTTTATACAAGCTCAGCTTCACTAGACGCAACCACAACTGCTTATTCAAGTTCTAACGAGGTATCGAACTCTGGAACATACACAGCAACAGGCGGAACGCTTACAAGCGTAACTCCAACAACAAGTGGTACTACTGCACTTTGTGATTTCGCTGATATATCTTTTACATCAGCAACTATCACTGCAAGAGGCGCATTAATCTTTAACAGTTCAGACTCAAACAAGGCTGTAGCTGTATTAGATTTTGGTGGAGATAAAACATCTACTAGTGGAACATTTACTATTCAGTTTCCAGCGGCAGATGCGAGTAACGCAATATTAAGATTAGCCTAGGAGATTAAATGGCATTAGTCATTAATGATCGTGTAAAAGAAACCACGACAACCACAGGAACAGGGACTGTTTCTCTTGCTGGTGCAGTAACTGGTTTTGAAACTTTTGCTGCTGGTGTTGGTAATAGTAATACAACGTATTATGCTATTGTCCATCAAACAGCAAACGAATTTGAAGTTGGGTTAGGCACACTAGATGGTGATAGTTCTGATCTTACGCGTACAACAGTTATATCCTCTTCTAACAGTGATAGTGCAGTTGATTTTGCAGCAGGCACAAAAGACGTATTTTGTACAATACCTGCAAGTAAATTAATATTTGAAGATGCGAATAATGATGCGACTGTAGGACGTAATTTAACAGTAACAGGTGATTTAACAGTTTCTGGTGATGATATTACCATGGGAACAAATACAAACACCGCTATCATGGTTGCTGATGGTACAAATTTTAATCCTGTTGTTCCAAGCGGAGATGTTAGTTTAACTAACGCAGGTGTCTTTGGTATTGCAAGTGGCGTTATTGTTAACGCTGATGTTAATGCAAGTGCGGCTATCGCAATGTCTAAAACTGCTTTTGTTGCAGGGACAGGTGTATCTTTATCAACTAACACATTAAGTGTAGATGCAGCACAAACAGGCATTACATCAATTTTAGCAACAGATGTTAAAATTGGTGAAGACGATGAAACAAAAATAGATTTTGAAACTGCTGATACAATTAATTTTTATGCAGGTAATGAAAAACAATTAATACTTACAGATGGTGCTTTAACACCGGGTGCTGATAACATACTTGATCTTGGTAGTAGCGGTGTCGAATTTAAAGATGGATTTTTTGATGGCACTGTAACAGCAGACGCTTTTGCAGGACCATTAACAGGTAATGTAACAGGTAACGTATCTGGAACGGCTGCCACAGTAACTGGTGCGGCGCAAACAAACATTACTTCTTTAGGAACACTAACTGCGCTTACTGTTGATAATATAGCTATTAACGGAGCTACAATTGGTCATACTGATGATACAGATTTAATTACTTTAGCAGATGGTATTGCCACTGTTGCAGGAGAAATATCTGTAACGACTTTAGATATTGGTGGCACTAATGTGACATCTACTGCGGCTGAATTAAATTTATTAGATGGTGTTTCCGGATTAGTACAAGCAGATTTAACTAAACTTGCTGCTGTTGATGCAACTGCTACTGAATTAAACATTATGGATGGTGACACATCTGCAACATCAACGACTTTAGCAGATGCAGATAGAGTTGTAACAAACGATAATGGAACGATGGTGCAGGTAGCACTATCTGATGTAAAAACGTATTTATCAAGTGCAGGGTTCTCAACAGAAGACCCTACTGCCCTTGCAATTGCACTCGGATAACAATATAATAGGAGGATAAATGGCTAATACTTTTAAAGTTGTAACTAAAGCAGGAGTTACCAGTGCTGATGTTATCTATACTGTTGCAAGTTCTACAACAACTGTAGTTCTTGGGATAATGATAGGTAATACAACAACTGGTCAGATCACTGCTACAGTTAGTTTAGCTTCAGATACTGGTAACAGAGCAGGTGCAAATAACGAGGCTAACCAAACGGTTGAACTAGTTACTACGGCGCCAATTCCTGTTGGCGGAACTTTGGAACTACTCGCGGGCAACAAAGTCGTAATGGAAGCAACAGATGCGCTGTCACTAACAGCAACTGGTGCGGCTGACATTGCTTTGTCAATAATGGAGATAACGTAAAATGGCTTTTATAGGTACACCTATAGATACCAGAAATACTTTTCAATCTCTTCAAGGCAAGAGGTTTAATGGTGATGGAAGTACAACTGCATTTAC
>Ga0209308_10004266_pt1 | contig 11432 bp, 4 predicted proteins | sample COGITO_mtgs_1204_3_FD_184806 | JGI IMG/M metagenome (GOLD analysis project Ga0209308, IMG submission 184806) | Pelagic marine microbial communities from North Sea - COGITO_mtgs_120405 (SPAdes) (version 2) | ecosystem: Environmental > Aquatic > Marine > Epipelagic ...
GGTGCGTATGGAGTACAAGACTTAATCGGTTTTGCCGGTGTTAGCGAAATGAAAGGCTCCTATTTTACCGTCATGGGAATGCCAACGCATCTTTTATTTCAACTTATAAACAACTTAAAGCCAAAAGCTTGACAACTTACACTGGCTTCTTGGTGAACCTTTGATAGATTGCGTTGAACAAAATATGTTAGCAGATGTTAATTCGATGTTTTCAGGACACGATACCTTTTTGTAACCAAAACCCAAACTCATGACTTCTTTTATTCTAGGCAGTATAATGCCGATGGAGCAAACTGACTACGTAGGCTTCACGTTCTTCGTAGGCTGTATGGCCATGATGGCGGCTTCCGCCTTCTTTTTCTTCTCCATCAACATGGTCGAAGGAAAATGGAAAACTTCTTTGTTGATCAGCGGTTTGATCACCTTCATTGCCGCTGTTCACTACTACTACATGCGGGATTACTGGGCAGCATCTGCTGGATGGCTCGAATCCGGTATAATCCCTGATGCATCCCTTCGCTCACCAACGTTCTTTCGGTATGTCGACTGGACGTTGACGGTTCCGTTGATGTGCGTTGAATTCTACCTCATCCTGAAAGCGGCTGGTGCGAAGACAGGACTGTTGTGGAAACTCATTTGGGCATCCGTTGTGATGCTTGTTACAGGTTACTTCGGAGAGGCAGTATACACGGTCGAAAATGGCTACGACAATGGTCCATGGATGTGGGGATTATTCTCTGGAATAGCCTACTTCTACATCGTATACCTGATTATGTTCGGCGAAGCGAGAGCCTTGGCTGACAAGTCTTCTGCCTCAGTGCAACGTGCCCACAACATTCTTTGCAAGTTTGTCCTAATCGGATGGGCAATTTACCCTCTCGGTTACATGGTTGGCACTGGTGATGGACAATGGTATAGTTTTTTAACAGGTGCTCTCGATATGGACGTCATTTACAACATCGGTGACGCCATCAACAAAATCGGATTCGGATTGGTCATCTACAGCTTGGCTGTAAGCAAAGACTAATTAGCAGAATCCTTCTGGTCCTGAACAGCAAACCGCCGGCACCTTTGGGTCGGCGGTTTTTTTATGCGCCATATTTTTCTGCCTGAGATGAGCTTTGGCCCTCTACATTCTCATTTGAAGCGAACCGCCGCACTATCAGCTGCCGGATGATCGGTCATGCTGCCTATGCAACGCGAAGGCAAGCCCGCTGTGCTCAAGACTTGCTCCACCTGTGCTGTACTCTCAGGAGACACTGACACCAATAACCCTCCACTCGTTTGGGGGTCACACAGCAAGTCACGCTGAAATCCTTCGATGCTGTCTACGCGGTGACCGTAACTGGCCCAATTGCGTTTGCTGCCTCCCGGAACACAACCCGCAGCGTGGTAAACCTTCAAGCGCGCCTCCGCCAAAGCGGGAAGAGCTGACGCATCAACGATGGCTTGCCAATCCGAACCTTCGCACATTTCCACCAAATGTCCCAACAAGCCAAATCCGGTCACATCCGTCATGGCATGAACCCCTTCAATGGCCGCCAACTCCGCACCAACGCGATTAAGTTCTTGCATGGATGCCACGGCGAGCTCCAAATCAGCCGGTTCGACAAGGCCTTTCTTCTGCGCGGTGGTCAGTATGCCTACGCCAAGGCCTTTGGTCAAATACAGGTGATCTCCAGGCTTTGCGGATGCATTGGCCTTCAAGCGATTGAGCGGAACGCGGCCTGTCACGGCCAACCCAAAAATAGGCTCTGGACTGTCTATGCTGTGTCCACCCGCCAGCGGAATACCCGCTTCTGAGCATATCGCTCGACCGCCATCAACCACCTCGCTCGCTACTGCTTCAGGAATCTTGCCCAATGGCCACCCCAATATGGCAATGGCCATCAACGGAGTCCCTCCCATTGCATACACATCGCTGATGGCATTCGCCGCCGCAATGCGCCCAAACGTGCGCGGGTCATCCACAATCGGCATGAAAAAATCCGTCGTTGAAATAATGCCCGTTCCATCGCCCAAATCCATGACCGCCGCGTCGTCTTTGGTGTCATTTCCAATAAGCAGATGCGGAAACACCTCGCTTCGATCCACACCGGATAAAATATCGTGCAGCACCGCAGGAGACAATTTGCAACCGCATCCGGCGCCATGCGAAAATTGAGTCAGTCGAATGGGATCCATGATCGGAGAGAATTTGATTGAATCTGCAAGTTTACGAACTTCCTCAAGCGGATTGCGTATCGGCAATCAACCGTTGAGCGATATCATCCAAACTGATCCCCCGGCCATCTACCGGCGTTAGGGTTGCTCTGGCATAACGCTCCTGGGTATGCTTGTATAGCTTATCGTAATACACCAAGCCAATGGCGGCGGCCGCTCGCAAATCGCCCTGGTCCAGTGCTTGGATCGCGTCTCGACACAGAGCGCCACCCAGCTTTTCTCGGATGCGCCCAAAGGCGTCTTTTAACGCCTCTAGCTTGGCATCTCCGTAAACCAAGCAGAGCTCGTCCAGCCGCTCTTCTTCCGTGCGTTCAACAGCCCAGACCGGAGCCACCCGCAGCGTATCGAATAAATCTTCGGGCAAGTATACTTTTCCAATGACGCGGCTTTCATTTTCCATCCAAATTGGACGGTTCCAGTCGCATTCTTGAATTGCACGGTGACAGGCATTGCTAAACTGCTCAGAGCTAGGTTGTGGAATGCGTTCCAAGTTGCCAAAGGCTGAGCCCAGGTGGCCCGCAATGCCCTCCAAGTCCACCACCTGCGCTCCTTGGGCGTGCATTGCATGAAGAATTCGGGTCTTCCCCACACCGGTCATCCCACCCAACACGTGCAGGTTGGTCAGTTGCTTGAAGTCGCTCCTGGCCCACGCACGGTAGGCCTTGTATCCTCCAATTAACTTGACAACGGGCACCCCCGAGGTTTCAAGCAACCAAGCAACGGCACCTGATCGCATTCCTCCACGCCAGCAATGCACCACCAAAGGGTTTTGGGTTGGCTGCTCTTCAAATAATTGCTTGGCCTGCCGAACAAACTCAGCCATTTTAGGGCCTACAAACTCCAATCCTTTTTCCACGGCAATGTCTTTGCCTTGCTGCTTGTAAAGCGTCCCGATGACGGCGCGTTCATCGTTTTCAAAAAGTGGAAAACATGTCGCTCCAGAGATGTGGCCATTCTCGAACTCTCCAGGCGATCGCGTGTCCAAGATTACATGTGCATCATCGAAGATCCATGGGCCGACTTCCCGCTGTTGCTCAGGCTCCTTCATTGCACAGCCCAGTGCAAGGTTTGCACCCCTGGAATTTGAACTGAATACAGGCCGGCAGGCAAGTCCACCTGCCAAACTTCCCGCTCCCCGCCTATTCGGTCCATTCGCACCATCCGGCCCGCGCTGTCGAAAATACGAACTGGTTTTCCGACAGCATGGCTTGGCACCACCACCGTGCATTGACCGCTACTGGGGTTAGGGTACAACTGAATCCGCGATTGGTCAAGCAATTCTGATATCGAATTCGGGGTATTCAGGTTCACATTGTCAATCCAAATGTGGTTTCCATAGCCCCCGACGTTGACAAAGGCCATTTCTAAGCACGAGACCTCTCCATCTGTCCAATCAACTGGTAGATCAATGCTGTGATTTTCCCATTGAATTGTTCCGCCCAAATCGTACCAAAACCAGGTGTAACATCCGTCTACGGCCAGTTCATTGCCATACGCCGTCCACAATACGGTCCAATCTTCTGTTCCACCAGGACGGCCCCAAACCTCTAAGCCATCGATAGCCGATGCGTAAACTTGGTGGGCCACGTCAAAGGAAACTTGATTCATGCCCGTAGGATTGAAGGCGGGAGTAATCAATAAATCTGCCATACCCTGCGTATCCACCCAGTAGTTGGGGAATTGGGCCACCCCGTTTTCAGAATCCGTCAAGTCCCAAGCGTGCTCCCAGGCGTGGCCGTTGACTTCCATGCGCCAGTGTGGGGGCGGAAATTGATCGCCGTCAAACCCCTCCACAAATCCTGTTGCCGCTACTACCGGTTCATTGACAACCTGAATCATTTCGTCCCAGGTCCACGTATCTGCATTGCCTTCTGCATCGGTCACTGTAAGTGTTATGGCATACGTTCCGACTTCATCAAAAACAACCCAGGCCTCCGGACCAGTGGTTTCAAGCAGCGTTCCCGACCCGAAGTCCCATTCGTACGTTGCACCCGCACAGTTCACCACAGATACGGCTGAAAAATGCACGGGAGAAACTTGACACGGGCTCGCCAAATTCAAGTGCGTACGGTCGGCCATGAATCCAGAGAGCACATCAGAAGGCGCGAAAAAATCCGCTTGATGCACCCCGCGGGTTCCGGCGACACGGATGTGCCCGCCGCAATAATCTGCTTGCAAAAATGTACCAACCGTGATCATCGGAAGTCCTGAGTTGTACAGCACCCAGTCTTCCAATTCGGCATCCCGATAATAAACCGCTTGAGTCGTTCCGATGTAGACACCGCTATTGGATCCCCGCTGATGCGCCAGGCTCACAACGCGTTCACCCGCAATCGTCTCCGTGCTCCAATCCTGCCATGTTTCGCCTGCATCGGAAGAGGCCAAAATCTTGTGGCCGTTTTGGTTCCCGGTCAAAACGCACCAGAGTTGATCAGGGTTCGTTCCATCCACATCAAGGTACATCGGTTGATTGCTGTTGTTTCCGTTTTCACCGGGCGTGGGTGAAGCAAGTTCCCAGGTTTGTCCAGCGTCCATTGATCGGTGCACCCGCCAAACCGAACCGCTCTGTTTGTGCGACACGTAAATGCGGCTGCGGTCACGGGGACTCACTTTCACCGAAATGATTTTATCTCCTCCAAAGTCATGGACCAAGGCCCATGAAGCCCCGCCATCCTCCGAATACCAAAGCTCAGATCCGACCGGGGAATACATGCAATTGTAGCAGGTCGGATCCCACTCGAGGTTTCCATATTCGCCAAACCAATAGCCTGTATTGGGTTTTTTGGATCCATCAAATGGCCGTGGATCAATTCGATCAAACCGGTCTTCGGTGAAGCGAAAGGCCCCTCCATCGTGGTAGCCCAAATGCGCATCACCCGGGTTGATAAATCCCCTGAAATTATCTCCGGCCAATTCCGCCAACCAGCCGCCCGAGCTGTCACTGTCTTTGCCCCAATGGTACAGTTCTCCGTTGCGGATCAAGGTCCCGTTGTGGTACGTTCCGCCCACCATGACCTCCGGCCCTCTCCAACCCGCTTGCCATCCCCAAAAATCGGTTCCGTGCAATCCGTACATGCGCGGTTCGATGTGATCTCCCTGGTCTGCGGAATAAAACAATCCTCCATCGGAGGCGACCCACAGGTCAACGGTTCCATCCGTTCGGGTGAAGAACTGGATGTCATGCACATCGGCATGCGTATAGCGGTCATGGGTGAATTCGCCCGCCCACGTGACCCAATGGGCATTGAGCGACCAGTCTACCCCGCCATTCTCCGATCTCCAGACGCTGATACCAGCGGCAAACTGCCTGTCCGCATCCGTGGGGCTGACGTCAAGCGCTAAGTCATAATAATATTGCCCCCCGTCTCCGGTGCCATCCCCGCTCCAACCCAAAATATTGGGGTTCGTTCCCTCGGACCAAGGACCACCTGGTCCGTCTCCGCAGCACATAAACTCGAACGATGCTCCCGCGTCTGAACTCTGGTAGATACCATAGAGCCCCCCACCGTCGGTCGTGCTCCCCGAAGCGAGCACGACCACGCGATCTGGATCGGCTGGCGTCACGGCGATTTCACACCGTCGTTGACCGTCATCTGGCCCTACCGATGGCCAGCCCGTTGCACCGGAAACGAAGGTCAATCCTCCGTCTGTTGAACGCTTGAACACCGTGCTTTCACCCAGTAATTGGACGGTATAGCAAATGGCGGGATCGGCAGGGTGAAAAGCCAATTCCATGTACTCGCCCGACATGACCTGAACCATGGTTTCACCTCCATCCTCGCTTCGAAACAAACCAAAATTGGTCGCAGCAAACAACTGCGGTTCGGTGCCTTCCGCCGCGGGAGAGAAAATCACATCTCGGTACCATCGGTCCGCACCTTGAAACGTAGAATTCCCGCATACTTCCCACGTCAAACCGCCATTTTCCGACCGCCAAAGCTGGCCAGAACCTGCCCCGATCCACACCCGGTTTTCATCGAGGGGATGAACGGCAATACTGTAGATGCTGGTTACGGGCAAATCCCGGGTCATCAATTCCCAGTGCACACCGTGGTCTGAGCTTTTCCAAGCACCCGCCGTTGCTGTGCCGCACCATACCACCTCGTGATTCGATGCCGCTTGCTCCACCGTATAGACATGGCAAGCCCCCGGGCTTTGTACTTGAAATTCCATGGCAACTTCCGGGTCATAACTCCAAGGGCCGAGCTCTTCCCATTGCCCTGTCATTCGCTGCGCGGATTCGGCATGCATCGCCACATAAGCGCGGCTCACTGACGGCGCTGGCAATTCAGCATTGCGCATCCAGCGCTTGTAATACTGGGTGTCCTTATTTTTTTCGAACGGAAATACAGCGTAATGTGCTTCGTACGCCTCCCTGACCAACTCCGGAGATGCGTCAGCACTGTACATCATGCGCACCCACTGGGGCGCATCATTGGCTGCGCGATAAGGGGTTTGCGGCACGTGCTGAGCCGCAACGGGAGAAAGAGAAAAAGCCAGATGTAAAAGCAGAAAGAACCGGACCACAGATTTAAGCATCCCCAAAAATACGCGTTGACTGCCATGAAAAAGAAAGAGCCACCCAGAAGGGGTGGCTCTCACGTTTTCAAGTGAATTTGGAAGGTTGGTCCAAATCGTTGGTTTCAATCAATTTTCTCTATTCCGGTCAGGTCAAGGACAAGCAGTTCCATAGTATTGGAAGAATGTCAGCAAGTCGCTTACGTCGACAAATTGGTCCCCGTTGATGTCTCCAGGACAAGGGTCCGGATAATCACACCCTCCGGGATAGTTTGCACCGGCATCGAAATTCAATCCATCGGGATCCATGCAACCCACAAGGAGGCAGGAACCGTCATCGGAAGTGGCTTCGGCGTCGTAGTTGCAAGCCGTTGCGTCCATGCAACCCGCAAACTCACAAGATCCGTCATCGCCGAACGCATTAGCATTGTAGTTGGTGGCATCCACGCTTGTGCAACCCGGATAGAGGCAAGAGCCGTTTTCCGTACCTGCATTTTCATCATAATTGGAGGCCATAGGATCCGTGCAACCCTGATCCTCGAATTCACACGACATGTCATCATACGTCGCTGATTCGCTGTAGTTCGAGGCAGCTAGATACATGCAACCCGCAACGATACAAGACCCGTCATCCACGTTTGCTCCAGGGTCGAAGTTATCCGCAGCTGAATTCGTGCATCCGTTGTACTCACACAGGCTCTCTTGATCTCCTGTGTTCGCTTGTCCATCATAGTTCGATGCCAACTCGTCGTAGCATCCTGTATACAAGCAGAGTAATGCCTGATCACCCGTATTGGCCATCGCATTGTAGTTGTCTGCTTCTGCATCCATACAACCGGTGAACAAGCACGTTCCGTCGTCCACGTTGGCTCCAGCATCGTAGTTGTCCGCTGTGGCGTCCGTACATCCGAAATACTCACACAGAGCCCCTTGGTCTCCTGTGTTTGCCTGATCATCGTAGTTATCTGCAGCAGGGTCATAGCAGCCTGTATACAGACAAGATCCGTCCTCAACATTGGCTCCCGCATCGTAGTTGTCCGCTGCTAAATCCATGCAACCGAGGTACTCACAAAGCGCTTCTTGGTCGCCTGTGTTGGCTTGATCATCATAGTTGTCAGCAGCGACATCATAGCAACCCGTGAACAGACACACGGCATCTTGATCGCCTGTGTTGGCTCCCGCATCGTAGTTGTCAGCCTCTGCGTTCATACAGCCGGTGTACAGACACGAGCCATCGTTGAAGTTCGATGAAGGGTTGTAATTGTCAGCCGTTGCATCGGTGCAACCTGTGTAAATACATCCGAGGTCGTCGAAATTCGCTGAAGGGTCAAAGTTCGCTGCGCCAGGATCGGTGCAACCACCCGCAATCTGAGGGAAGGTGAGCTCAACATCTGGAAATTGGTAAAGCACATCGCCTTCACCCTGAAACTGGATGTTGTATCGCAAGAACACCACACCATTCGTCGTGAATTGTCCCACCAACAATCGTCCATCTGCATCGGGAACACCTTGGGTGTCCGAGGCACCTGGATTGAGGAAGATTTGTGCTCCCTCGGGTGTGTCAATGATCATATTCTCCCCCGCATTGAATGCAGGTAAGTGGAGGTACATGTTTTCCTGTGCCAGGGCATTGTAGTCCCCCGGAGCTGCACCAATGGTCAACCACGAATCAAATTCGAGCTCTGGGAACAACGCAAAGAATCCGGGATTGATGTTTCCTCCAAAATCAGCTCCAAACGGATGCTGGTAGAATGAACCGGTCGTCGTCGTCCACCAAGGTGCCGTCGCATCTCCATATAGGGCTGTCATATCCACCGTCGCTTCTGGAGCGAACTGGGCATAGACGCGGTAAGTCGCATCGCCATCCACAGTGCTTTCGCCAACCAACTCATAGGTCAACCCTTGGAATACATCGTCGCCCCAAACACATGAACCGTCATCGTTGGTTGCAGCGGAGTCGTAGTTGTTCGCTGAGTTCGAGGCGCAGCCCCAAACCTCATCGCATTCGTCTACTCCATCACCCTCGTAATCTCCATTGCAGGTGCCGTCGCAATTCGAATAAGCCCCTGCGTATTCACAAATCTCAGGTACGCTAACATCTGCTGTGGGATCATAGTTACAAGCCAACTCGTCAAAACATCCCGCCTCGAGGCAGCTGCCGTCTTCGTCGGTTGCATCTTCGTTGAAGTTGTAGGCCGCAGCGTCGGTGCAACCCGGCACTTCTTGGCCATCGCAGATGCCATCGCCGTCCACGTCAGAATAACAGTTTCCGTCGCAATCCACATGTTCGGTGCTGTAGTAGCACGTGCCGTCATCGTCGGTTGCTTCCAGATCGTAGTTGCACGCACTTTCATCCGTACATCCGACGCCAAAGGTTGGGAACACCAAGTTCAGGTCAGTAGCATAGTGAGTCGCACTGGTTGCGTCCCGGAACTGTAAATTATACTTCACCGATACCACACCGCTGGTCGTGAATTGACCCAACAACATTTGGCCGTCTTGGACAAATGAAAGTGCACTGCCGTTTGAACCGGGAATGTAGTACAAACTTGCACCTACGGCTGTATTCACGTTTACGTCAGCACCTGACTCTTCAAAGTCCGTAAAGAAATTCGAAAGTCCAATGGTTTGCAGTTCGACAGGAGAACCCGGGCCGCCTCCTAAGGCAATCCACGTATCATACTCGAGATCCGGTGCGAATGGGAACATCGCCGGGTTAATACTGTGGGCCAACAAGGCACCGGTCGCCACCTGGTGGAAGGGCTCTGTTGAACCAATGCTCCAGACGTCCGCATTTGTTCCGTATGATGCCACGACCTGAATGGCGGTATCGGCGTCAAAATTGGCATAAACACGGTACGTCGACGTTCCTTCGATCAAGTCATGTCCAACCAACTCGTAGCTCAATCCTGTGAATAAGCCTTCTGGCCATTCACACGAACCATCATCATCCGTCGCATTCACATCGTAGTTCAAAGCCGAGCTCGAGGAGCAACCTGCCACTTCGGCATCGTTGCACACACCGTCTCCATCGTGGTCCGCAAGGCAATCACCTGCGCAATTTTCACCCGGTGCCGGAAAGTCACATGAACCGTCCTCATCTGTGGCTGCTGCATCGAAATTACAGGCTGCAGCATCTGTGCAACCCGCGATTTCAAAGACATCGCATATGCCATCTCCATCACTATCCACGATGCACTCGCCTTCGCAGGTATAACCCAGCTCAGGTAACGTACCGTCGCAATCGCACGATCCGGGGGCGAGACCGTCGCCACCACACACCCCGCACTCATCAAAGACGGTACATGAATCATCTTCCTCTGTAGCTGCTTCGTCATAGTTGCAAGCAGATGCATCCGTGCATCCAAGCACTTCAAATTCATCGCATGTTCCATCGCCGTCCTCGTCATTGAGGCAAATACCATCGCAGTCATATCCTGCTTCAGGGCCGTTGCCATCGCAGTCACAAGCTCCTTCCGCGATGCCTTCACCACCGCAAACTCCACATTCATCTAAAGCAAGACAAGAACCATCATCATCGGTGGCCATCGCATTGTAGTTGCATGCAGAAGGATCTGTGCAGCCATCCAAAGGAGGCATATACGTGCCTGTAGTGAAGTACAATTCGCGGTTTTCCGTGGTTACCCCTTCTTCTGTGCGCCATTGCATGTTCCATAGTCCGGATACTTCGCCGGGCTCACCTTCCGCATCATCGGTAACTGTGAACTGAGCCACAAGGACCCGCAAGTCATCTCCCGCTGAAGCCAAGGAATTGGAATTCGGCGTTACATACCAGCTTCCACCAGCAGCGCCGTTCAGGACAAATCCGTTGCCTTCATTGAAGGCCTCAAATGCACTCGCCATAGCGATGGAACTTACATCCGCATCCAACGTGCTCGAAGATCCAATCGTTAACCAACTATCGTATAACAGGGTTGAATCAATTGCATAGAAAGCCGCATTCAAATCGCTTCCCAAATCAGCTCCCGCAGGATGCTGCCAAAAGGAGGTAGTAACCTCCAATTCTAGATCGACTGGATTCAACTCTTGATCACCTACCGCAAAGAGAGCAGTGCACTCATCTCCAGCATTTTCAAACTGAGCGTAAACCCGGTAAGTCGTTCCCAAATCAGTTTCTGCATGCACTTCAGTGTGCAAGAATGGATAATCCAAGATGAGGCACGATCCATCGTCGTCTGTTGCCTCTTCATTGTAATTGGGTGACAATTCGTTTGTGCATCCCATCGTTTCAAATGCGTCACACACACCGTCATCATCCGAATCACTGAGGCAGGTACCATCGCAATTATACCCCTCTGCAGGAAGACCTCCATCGCAATCGCAAAACCCTTCTGCGATGCCCTCTCCGCCGCATTCGCCGCAGACGTCCAATTCAAGGCAAGAACCATCGTCGGCATTCGCCTCAGCGTCATAGTTGCATGCTTCTGCATCCATGCACCCTGGAATCATCGGAATGCACACGGCCGTGCATTCTCCGGCGCAATAAGCAATAGTCGAAGGAGCATCGCCAACGGAAGCTCCATAATTTCCACCTCCAGAGCCCACTGGGAGCTCAGGAGCAGTGCTGCATTCCGCAGGGGCATTGAAGACTTGCCCCCATCCTGACCAACCATCAGCCGGTCCGGTAACCGCTATTACAAATTCGAAGGATGTATTCTCTTCGAAATCGG
>Ga0209308_10004272_pt1 | contig 11420 bp, 10 predicted proteins | sample COGITO_mtgs_1204_3_FD_184806 | JGI IMG/M metagenome (GOLD analysis project Ga0209308, IMG submission 184806) | Pelagic marine microbial communities from North Sea - COGITO_mtgs_120405 (SPAdes) (version 2) | ecosystem: Environmental > Aquatic > Marine > Epipelagic ...
CGGGCACGTCTGTCTGGGCCTCGTCTGAGTTGGACTCGTCTGCGGGGGCTTCTTCTAGCGGTGTCTCGTCTGCGGGGGCAGGTTGTGGATCAAAGCCACGCACTCGCCATGGTTGATGTTGCGATGGGGTGTTGGGGTCGGCGGCTGGCCCGGCAGCCAAAGGCCCATCGGTTGGCGACTCGTCGAAGAGGGTCGGCTCATCTGCCGTGGCTTCTTCGGTGGGGCTTAGTTCGTCTGACGGTGTTTCGTCGGAGGCGATTGGCTCGTCTTCGTATGACATGCGGTACTGCTTTACAAGGGGGGAACGGATCAGTCTACGGAACGAACGGTCTGGCGAGGTTTCCTTGTGGTTCAGCAGCCAACGAGATCGAATGACGTAGTCGGTCGCCGGGCCGTGAGCACGAGGCACTGGCAACTGTCACACCTGGGGTCTAGGGTGCAGGAAACGCTTCCCCGTCAATCTGAGCAGGGGAGCGTTTTGTGCTTTCATCCTCGGCGTCGGCCACCTTGCGTGGCATCGACGGCCAGCGAGTCCAAGTAGAAGTCCACGTCGTTACCGGCGTCTTACCATCGTTTAGCGTTGTCGGGCTTCCCGACGCCTCTTGTCGGGAAGCCCGTGACCGGGTGCGGGCCGCGATTAACTCGAACGGCTTCAAATGGCCGAGTCAGGCGCGGGTCACGGTGAACCTCGCGCCATCACAGGTCCGCAAAGAGGGCGCTGGGTTAGACCTGGCGATAGCGCTGGGGGTGATTGCTGCGTCCACACTCGACGAGAAACAGGCAGAACGTGAGCTTGACGAAGGCGGCGTGCGTCAGCCCGAACATCAACGGTTGCCGCCGGAGTTACTGGGTGGCCACGGGTTCGTTGCCGAACTCGGGCTCGATGGCTCGCTGCGGTCGGTGCCTGGCATCTTGTCTCGGGTCGCTGCGATCGACGATCTCGCGGTTGTGGTCGCTCCAGAGGCTGCCCACGAGGCCACACTGGCAGGGGCAGAAAAGGTGCGGTGCTGCGCATCGCTGCGCCAGGTGGTCGATTGTTTGAAAGGCATCGAGGCGTGGCCGGATCATCCTCCGATACCCACGCTCGATCATCGACGCCACGTACCTGACCTCGCCGACGTCGCAGGTCATCCGTTTGCGCGTCAAGCGCTTGAGATCGCTGCCGCTGGCGGGCACAACTTGTTGCTCGTTGGGCCGCCAGGAGCAGGAAAGAGCATGTTGGCGAAACGTTTACCGGGGATCATGCCCGACATGGAAAACGAGGTCGCTCTGATCACAAGCCGGGTGCATTCCGTGGCAGGACTAGGAATTCCGAACGATTCGCTGTTGCGGGTGCCACCGTTTCGGGCACCGCACCATTCGGCATCGATGACGGCCCTGATCGGCGGTGGCAGCGGACGACTGCGACCGGGTGAGATCAGCTGCGCCCACGGGGGAGTCCTTTTTCTGGATGAGCTCGGCGAGTTCGCACCCGGAGCACTCGATGCCATGCGCCAGCCGCTCGAAGATGGCAGCGTGCATATCAGTCGGGCACACGCGTCGGTGCGGTATCCGGCTCGGTTCTGCCTGGTCGCAGCTATGAACCCGTGTCCGTGTGGACTCTTGGGCTCGGTCGAACCTTGTCGATGCAACGAGCAGTCTCGCCAGCGGTACATGCGCAGGCTTTCCGGCCCGCTGCTCGATCGCATCGACCTTCGGGTCCATATGCAGCGCCCGAGTGCGAACCAGCTGATGTCATCAGACAAAGGAGAGTCCAGTCAATCAGCGCGCGCACGCGTGCTCGCTGCACGGGCCAAAGCACACATTCGGGGGTTTCCGTCGAACTCGCTCATACCAGCGGGGCAACTCGATGAGTTTGCCCCGATTTCGGATGCCGGGCGAAGCATGCTCAAGGGAGCGCTCGCAGACGGACGGTTGTCGGCACGAGGGCTGGCGCGGGTTCGTATGGTTGCACGCACGATTGCTGATCTCGCCGACGAGGACACGGTTAGCGAGACCTCGATCGCAAGCGCACTTGCGTTGCGGGCCAGACCGGTTTTGTTCGACTCGTTGGGCGTCACCCATGTCTGACTGGTCGGCCAACAGCTATTCGGCGATCACGATCGCCGATGATCACGAATTGGCTGCGTTCATTGCTCTCGCCGGGCTACCCGGGCTCTCGCCTGGACGTTTCTGGAGTCTCCTCGCTCTGGGTGCGCCGTCTCAGATCTGGAAACGAGTTGCGGCTGGGCGTGCACCCCGTCATGGGAGAGCCGTCGACGCTGCCCGAGCTTGGCCTGCCTGGTGCCGCACGATCGATCCTGGCGCAGAGTTGGATCGACACCTCGCGTCCAACACGACTGTTCTCCCATTTGGTCATTGCGAGTATCCAGACGCTCTGCTTGATGATCCGGACCCACCGCCAGTGATTTTTCGCCAGGGGCCGGGTGTGCTCGAGGACCGAGTGCGAGTAGCGATTGTCGGCACTCGTCGGTGCACTCGATACGGCGAGGGCGTCGCCAGAGAACTTGGGGCTGCGCTGGCCCAACGTGGTGTCGACGTTGTGTCTGGCCTGGCATCAGGTATCGATGCGGCGGCGCACGCTGGTGCGATCTCTCGGGTCCCAGCCCGCACCGTTGCCGTGGTCGCCGGCGGCGTCGACATCATTTATCCGAAACGCAACCGAGGTCTGTATCAACAGATCGCCGAGCACGGGGCGCTTCTCAGCGAATGGCCACTCGGATCAAAACCCGAGACATGGCGGTTTCCGGCTCGTAACCGAGTGGTGGCGGCGCTGTCAGCAGCAACTGTGGTGGTCGAGTCCGGATGTAAAGGTGGCTCCATGTACACGGTCGACGAAGCGTTACGCCGGGATCGGGCGGTCTTTGCCGTGCCTGGGTCGATCTATTCGCCTGCTTCGGCCGGGACAAACAAACTGATTTCCGACGGTGCACATTCGCTTCACGACTTCGATGGTTTGCTTGATGCAGTCGCTCCGCTCACTGGTCCCAGTCTGGCCCAGGTCGAACTTGGGATCGACTCGTGGCTGCTCGAAGCGGTCGGTTGGGAACCGGTCGCACTCGACACGGTGGTTCGTGAGTGTGGCCGATCGCCGAGCGAGGTGACCCTCGAGGTCGAACGACTCATCGGGGTCGGAGCGTTACGGCGCCTCGGCGGCGTGATCGAACGAGTGACATGAAACGGTGGCTCATGCTCCTTTTGGTAACAGCAGTGGTTGGGCTAACGAGCGCTCCATCTACAGCCCAGGAGATCGCACATCGCCAGGTGGTGTTGTATTCGGCCCCGATGCTCACGCCGGTCATCGATCCATTCCGTCCTCCGGCCCGCATTGGGGCTCCTGGCAACAGGGGACTCGAATACGGCTCGAGTGACAATCAGGTCGTTGGAGCCGCAGCCGATGGGTACGTGCTTTTCGCAGGTCCGGTTGCCGGTCGCAAGGTGATCTCGATCATGCATGATGACGGCGTGCGTACGACCTATACCGGTTTGCTTGAGATCTGGGTGGTCGAGGGAATGAACGTCAATCAGTATTCAGCGATAGCCATCGCCAGCCGTGGTTTTCATTTCGGAGCCCTCGTAGATGACCACTATCTCGATCCCCAGATCCTGATCGATGCAAGCGTTGTCGAGGTAAAACCGCGTTTGTTACCTCCTCCTAGTTAGGGCGACCCGCATAAGCTTGCGAGAAGTGGCTGAATCGGGGGCGATTCGCGCCTTCGTGTGGTTATCATCACCGTCGCACTGAACGCGTAACCAGCGCGTCCCTATTACAAAAGATCCGACCGTCAGCGGTCGCCGCTCCCACCGTGGGAAAGGCGCTGGTTCGGGTCTCCCTTCAACCGACTGGAGAAACCAATGGCACCAGTAGTGTCCATGAAGCAGCTACTCGATGCGGGCGTCCACTTTGGACACCAAACCCGCCGATGGAATCCGAAGATGAAGCGATTCATCCACGGTGAACGTTCGGGTATCCATATCCTCGACCTGCGCCAGACCCTTAGCCAGATCGAAAACTCTTACGGTTTCGTACGCGACACCATTGGTAAGGGTGGCTCGATCATGTTCGTGGGCACCAAGAAGCAGGCCCAGGACAGCATCGAAAGTTATGCCGATCGTTGCAACATGCCGTACGTGAACCAGCGTTGGCTCGGCGGCATGCTCACCAACTTCGAAACGATCTCAAAGCGTGTCGGCAAGATGCGCGAATACGAGCGCATGATCGCAACCGGCGAGTTCGACATGATGCCAAAGAAGGAAGCACTGCTCAAGAGCCGCGAGCTCGTCAAGCTGCAGCGCAACCTTGGCGGTATCAAGAACATGACCAAGGTTCCTGACGCGATCTTCATCTTGGACACCCGCAAAGAACACATTGCTGTCACCGAAGCCAACAAGCTCGGCATTCCTATCATCGCGGTGGTCGATACCAACTGTGATCCTGACTTGATCCAGTACGTCATTCCCGGCAATGACGACGCCATCCGTTCAGGTGAAATCATGACCCGCATCATGAGCGATGCCGTCATCGAAGGCCGCTTCATTCATAGCCGTCGTAACCCAGCTGCCGCTGCTGCTGCGCCTACTGCGCGTTCAGCAGAAGACGAAGCTCGTGTTGCACGCGAACAGGCACTGGCCATGGCCGCTGCCGCCGAGGCCGCTGCTGCACGCGAAGCCCGCGTTCAGGAAAACATCGCCGCAGCTGCTGCAGCGCCCGCTCCTGTCGAAGAAGCCCCGGCTGAAGAAACACCAGCCCCTGCTGCTGAAGAAGTAGCGGCCACCGCAGAGGCGCCAGCCGAAGAAGTAGCGGCACCCGCCGCCGAAGCAGCGCCAGTCGAAGCTGCTCCCGAAGCACCTGCAGCCGAAGAAGCTGCTGCAGCTGATACACCCGCAGAGGAGAATCCCGATGTCTGATTTCACCGCCAAAGATGTCAAAGCACTGCGCGACGCAACCGGCGCCGGCATGATGGATGCCAAAAAGGCACTCACCGAAGCTGGTGGCGATGCCGAAGCAGCAACCCAGATCCTGCGCGAAAAAGGTTTGAGCAAGGCTGCCAAGCGCAGCGACCGCGACAACACCGATGGTGCAGTCGCTCTGGCACAAGACGGCGACAAGGTTGCCGTCGTGCTGCTGCGCAGCGAAACCGACTTCTCGGCCAAGAGCGATGACTTCGTCGCTGTTGCTCAGAAGTTGGCCGACGTTGCTCTTGCTGGTGGAGATCCTGCAGTTGACTGCGCGACCGATATCGAAGACCTGATGTTGACCAAGAAGGAAAACATCGACATCGGTGCCGTCCACATCGTCGAGGCTGCCGAAGGCAACACGCTCGACACCTACCTGCACGTGCAGGATGGTCGTGGCTCGATTGGCATCGTCGTCGAAGGTAGCGGTGTGGCTGAAGATGCGCTGCACTCGATCGCACTGCACTGTGCGTTTGCGAACCCTCGTTTCCTCGACAAGTCTGAGGTTTCCGAAGACGACGTCGCCAAGGAGCGCGAAGCGCTGCTCGAGATCACCAAGTCCGAAGGTAAGCCCGAGGCTGCTTGGGACAAAATCGTCGACGGTCGCCTCGGCGCCTGGTACAAGGAAAGTGTTCTGCTTGAGCAGGGCCTCAACGGCGACAAGGTCACTGTTGCTGAAACCGCTGCTCCTGGCACCGTGGTACGTTTTGTCCAGGCCCGCATCGGCGCCTGACGGTCGGCTGACCACTCCGTCCAAACCCAAAGGAACCAATGTCTGAAACCCCAGATTTCTCCAAGCGCGGCTCTGAACCTGCTCGTTGGAATCGGGTGATGCTGAAGGTCTCCGGCGAAGCATTCGCCGGAGACACCGGCTACGGCATCGATGGCGACATTGTTGGGTCCATAGCGAAGACCATCGCGAAGGCACGTCAACGTTTTGATGTGTCGATTGCGGTTGTGGTCGGCGGCGGAAATATCTGGCGGGGCCTATCTGGCGCAGGCGCTGGCATGGATCGGGCTCAGGCCGACTACATGGGCATGTTGGCCACGGTTATCAACGGCCTTGCATTGCAAGAGATGCTCGAACGCCTGGGCGTGCCAACTCGGGTGCAGACAGCGATCGAAATGTCTGAAATCGCCGAGCCGTACATTCGGCGCCGAGCGATTCGCCATCTCGAGAAGAACCGGGTCGTAATCTTCGCCGGTGGCACCGGCAACCCATTCTTCACCACGGACACAGCAGCAGCGCTTCGTGCCGCTGAAATCGATGCCGAAGTGCTGCTCAAGGGCACCCACTCTGGTATCGATGGCATTTATACCGCCGACCCCAAGGTCGATCCAACAGCAACCAAGCTCGACACGGTGAGTTATCTCGATGTGCTCAGCAAGGATCTCCGAGCCATGGACGCCACTGCGACCACGTTGTGTATGGACAACAACCTGCCGATCGTGCTGTTTGACCTGATGGGCGAGGACAACGTGCCCAAAATTTTGGCTGGCGAAGCAGTCGGCACGATCGTCTCCTAACCGATCGTCTCCTAACCGATCGTCTCCTAACCCGGCGTTGCTAGCCGCTTCGGAGCGGCTACTGGAACGGAAGGGGAACGTCGTCTCGAAGGCTTGAGAGTTGGTCGTTTGACCAGATCTTGCGCTTCGACGACATGTCGATGTGGTAGAGGCTGTCGTGGCTCGGGCAAGGCAACTCAAGGATCTCGGCAAGGTTGCGAGCCAGCCATTGTTCGATCTTGAGCACCACCAGTTTCTTGCGCAGTCGGCCCTGTACGTCGCGGTTCAGCACCGTAGGCAGCGTGTTCAAGGTGAGGATTTCATCGATAGCAGGGTTCGCCATCTTCTCGCGACCCTCGGAACTTGCATAGAAGTGTGACACGGCAAAAACCGTGCGGTTCAGCTTGGCCGATTTCAGGAACTCGCACGACTTGACCACCGTTGAACCGGTGCGCACCATGTCATCGAAGAGCACGAGATCGTGACCGGCGACCTCGTCGATGCTTGTATCGCTTTCAGGGTCCAAGCTGATCTCGACGTCGCGTTCACCGTTCCGTTGTTTGTCCAACAGGATGAACTTGGCCTTGGGAAGCGCCAAGACCGCGTACATCTCTCGGACGAACTCTCGTGCCCCTTTGTCAGGAGCGCAGAGGACCAGGCCTTCGCCGTCTGAGTCGAAGTCGACGATGTTCGCATTGTGCAGATAATCGGCGTACAGGTCGTACGGGATCAGATTGTGAAATCGTCCTTCGAATACCTCGGTGAACTCAGCTTGGACAGCCACCGAGTGGTTGTGCACCGTGACGACTCGGTCAACACCTGCTAGCCGGAGCATCTGGGCATAGAGCCGAGACGAGAACGGTTGGCCATCGAACTTCTTCAGATCCTTGATGTCGCGATCGAAATGGGTAGTGCCTTGGCCGTGCCGAGGCCCCCGATCTTGTGCGCTATAGAAGAGATCGGGCTCGACGAGCACTACCGCTGCCGCACCATTGTCCTTGGATGCTCTGGCGATGAGCAGGTTCCGCATCGCAAGTGAGTTGCGACTCATGGTCAAGCTTGACGTGCTCACGATCACGATCGTCTTGCCCTCGAGCTGATGACCAATCTCGGTCAGATCATTCTCGTCGGAGATGAAGCGGGGGCAGAACTCACTGTTAGCGAACACCTTCATGCTGATGAGATCGGCGATGTCTTCGGACTGTCCTAAGGCGAACGCAATATCGATCGCGAATGGATCATCGGAAGAGTTCCCGACGACGATTACGTCGCCTGCAAGCAAAGGTGGGGCCACGGTCAACATCTCGCTAGGTCGTCGGCACCACGTACTCTACAACCACCACGGGCCCCCTATGGCAAGGAACACGCGAGTGGTGGTCTACTTATGGGGCTCCTGATCGGTACTGTTGCAGGAGCGTTCGTTTAGACGCGTTGAATCCAACAGGAGAACAGTCGCCGTGAGCGATGAAATGATCGAGCTAGTCCTCGAAGATGCCGAAGAAAGTATGACCGGAGCTGTTGCCCACGCTCGCCAGAACTTCAGCGGGGTGCGTACGGGTCGAGCAACGCCAGTTCTGGTCGAGAAAATGCCGGTCATGTACTACGGCACACCTGTGCCGTTGCAGCAGCTCGCCTCGTTCAGCGTTCCCGAGGCTCGCATGTTGGTCATCACCCCCTTCGACAAAGACTCCGTCGAAGGGATTGAGAGGGCGATCCGAGAGAGCGACCTGGGATTGTCCCCGTCGACCGATGGTGTTGTTGTCCGACTCGCGTTCCCTGCGCTGACTGCTGAGCGTCGCAAGGACCTGATCAAGGTCGTGCGGAACATGGCCGAAGATGGGCGCATTGCCATTCGAAATAGCCGCCGGTCGGCCCGCTCAGATCTCGACAAGATGAAGAAAGACGGCGATGCTCCAGAAGACGACATCGACCGAGCCGAGAAACGGATCGACGAAATTACTCAATCGCACGAACGAGAGATCGACGCTGCCGTTACCGCCAAAGAGGAAGAGCTACTCGAAGTATGAGTGACATCGATCCGCCAGGTGGGCCAATACGCGGACCCGAGAGCTGGTTCGCGGGCGACGACGAAGACGGGAGTGATCTCACACTTCCGCACTGGACCGAGCCAGGTACTGGCCAGGTCGATGCGTCCGAAGGAGGTGGGCCGCGTTGGCGCGACGGCGCGAGTGACTACAACGAACTCGACGACATCCGGTTACTCGATCCAACACCTCCACCAGAAGTTGTGGACCCTGTCGAAGCCGCCGGAGATGTGTTCTTTGGCCTCGACGCTGATCCTGCGCCTCCCGGTACTGCTAGTTCTCCGGTTCCGCCACCGGCACCACCGGTTGAGCCTGCTTCAGGGACACCTGCGCCTACGCCGGCCGGCGGGCGGGCTCAGCGAGCTCGGGCCGCCAATCAGGCCGCGGCTACCGCCGGCTCGGCGGAACCAGCTGCAGCGAAGTCTCCAGACCGCAATATTGCCGCGGCGACCGTTACCGGGCTGGGCCTGGCAGTGCTCGCGCTTGGTTCTTTGTACATCGGCGAGGTTCCAGGACTCATTGTGGCGACCGCCATCCTGGGCCTCGCGACCGCTGAATTTTATAACGCCATGCGGATTGTTGGGTACAACCCCGCGTCGCTGCTCGGGATCGCGACCACCGTTGGGCTGAACGTCGCTGTGTATTGGAAGAGTGCCGCGGCCTATCCGGTGGTGCTGTTCATTGCCATCGTGTGTGCTCTGTTGTGGTACCTGCTTGGCGTGGGAAGCGGCCGACCCGTGCCCAACCTTGGTATCACCTTGCTCGGGATCGGCTACATCAGCGTGCTTGGTTCGTTTGCAGGTCTGTTGTTGTCCAGCGATTCCATCGTTGCGAACGACACGACCGGCCTACTCGAGTTCCAATCACACGGCGCTGGCTTACTCTTCGCAGCCATTCTGGCAACGGTTGTGTACGACATCGGCGCCTACGTCATCGGTCGATCGATGGGACGGACCCCGTTATCTGCGCACAGTCCGAACAAGACGCTCGAAGGTGTCGTCGGCGGAGCGGTGATGAGCATCATCGTGTCGGTTGTCGTCATTGGCGGCTTCAATATCGCTCCATGGGGTGATGCCCCTGGTGGTTTCGCTGACACCATCGTGCTCGGGGTGGTCGCGGCAGTGGCTGCCACGCTCGGCGACCTGTGTGAGTCCATGCTCAAACGTGATCTCGGTGTCAAGGACATGGGCACGATGTTGCCAGGCCATGGCGGCATTCTTGACCGCTTCGACGGTCTTCTCTTCGTTATGCCAGCTGTCTGGTGTGCAGGCTTGGCCCTGAACATTCTCGAAGCAACCTCGGCGGTAAGCGCCTAACCAGCGCTTCTTGCTCGAAAGGGCGTGACAGCGGTGATAGGGGTTCGACCAGACGAACGGCCGCTAAACGAAATAGAGTCTCCTCGGTGACAATGCGTGTGGCCGTGATGGGTTCTACTGGTTCGATTGGGACCCAAACACTCGACATCATTGCGGTTGCAAACAGTCAGGCCGCCGAAGCCGGGCGCGAGCCCACGTACGAGGTAATCGCCCTGGGGGCTGGGGGCGGAACGCCGGAACTGCTCGCTGCGCAAGCTCAGGAGTTCGACTGCCACACAATTGCGCTCGGAGCCGCCACAAACCGCACACGTCTGCAAGATCAGCTGGGCACGGCCTTTTCGGTCGAAGCTGGCGACGATGCGTTTGCCGCAGCGTGTCACGATGCCGATGTTGTGATCAATGGCATCGTTGGTTTTGCCGGCCTCACGGTGACCCTCGAGACGCTCAAGCTTGGTAAACGTCTTGGCCTTGCCAATAAGGAATCGCTCATTGCCGCTGGGCCAGTCGTGCAGAAGGTGCGAAACACGCCGGGTGCCGAAATTGTGCCTGTCGATAGTGAACACTGTGCGCTTCACCAGTGTCTGCGGGCGAACGAATCGTTCACCGACGGCCGACTCGATCAGGTCACCCGGCTTGTTGTCACTGCCAGTGGGGGCCCGTTTCGTGGTCGAACTGCGGCCGAACTCGCCACGGTTACCATCGACGAGGCGCTCGCTCATCCGACATGGTCGATGGGCCCCAAGATCACCGTCGATTCGTCGACGCTGATGAACAAGGGCCTCGAAGTCATCGAAGCGAACGAACTCTATGGGGTCGGCTTCGACCGCATCGACGTTGTCGTGCACCCACAGTCAGTTGTGCACTCGATGGTGGAATACACCGACGGGGCCACCATTGCTCAGCTGTCTATGCCTGATATGCGCCTGTGTATTGGGTATGCGCTCGATTACGACAACCGTCATCACAACGCGTACGGCGCCATCGACTGGACGGCCCTCAGTGAGCTGACGTTCGCTCCGCCAGACCGTCAGGCTTTTCCGTGTCTCGATCTGGCCTATGCGGCTGGACGTATGGGCGGCACGGCTCCTGCTGCACTGAGTGCCGCAAACGAAGCCGCCGTCGAGGCGTTCCTGCAGGGCCAGATTGCCTGGGTCGATATTGCCCGCGTGGTCGAGAGCGTTCTCAGCAACCACAATGGAGATCGTGACCCAGATCTCGAAGCTGTACTCGACGCCGACGCTTGGGCACGCACCGCAGCTGTGGAACAGCTGACCACATGACACCTGACCCAACGCTTGTCGAGGCTCTCGGACCTGCGACAACCGACGATCTGAGCAACCAGCCGCCTACACAATGGTCGGAGAAGGCGTTTGGTGGCCAGTCGTCCAACGACGCGGCTCTGCCAGCCACGAACAACGGAAGCCTGCCACTGCTGCTCGGTTTCATCGGCGTAATCCTGGCGATTGGTTTCCTTCGCAGCTGGTGGTTTCCAGGCATACTGGCCGGGCTCCTGTTCATGTTGTTCATGCACGAGTTCGGCCACTACATCACCGCTCGCGCCTCGGGCATGAAGGTCACCGAGTTCTTCATCGGGTTT
>Ga0209308_10004274_pt1 | contig 11415 bp, 10 predicted proteins | sample COGITO_mtgs_1204_3_FD_184806 | JGI IMG/M metagenome (GOLD analysis project Ga0209308, IMG submission 184806) | Pelagic marine microbial communities from North Sea - COGITO_mtgs_120405 (SPAdes) (version 2) | ecosystem: Environmental > Aquatic > Marine > Epipelagic ...
TTGTTTCGTCATTATTATTATTACTACTACTACTACTAGGTATTCAAACTCGTCCTCTTTCGCGTCTTCGTCCTCACCACACATTCATCATCTCCTGCCTGGTGTTGTTTTATGGCATTCGTGTTCTTGCCACCGGTTGTCTTTGCTTTTTCTGCGCTCGGCTACGCGACGTATCGTTACGCCAAGAAGGAAGAAACGTCGTCGCCGTCTTTGTTCATCATCGACGAGAAAAAGTGCAAGAACATAGCCAGAGAAGCGCTGTTCGCGTGTAAGTCATCGCCGTCGTTGCACGCAGCAAAAGCAGGAGCAGCAGGAGCACAAGTAACAGGCGATGATGATGATGTCGCGCGTTTAGGTCGTTTGGAAAAAGCGTCGTGCGAGGATAAATACAAAGTTGCTCTGAAGAAGTGCACCTCTCACTGAGGTGAAGTGAACACCCCGAGATGATGACGAGGACAGAGATGACGACAAAAACGGGACAAAGATGCGGCGAAAAGTCGCGAGCGAGTTCGTGCGCGTTCGCGGAATCGATTTCGAACGTTGCAATCGAAACGTTCTCGCGTTTGCGAGAGAATACGGCGCGCGAATATAATTTGAGAGCAGCGAATGAGGAGGAGGAAAATCATCATCTGAGGACTGTTATGAGCGCGTTTATCGCGCTCGACGCGCGAACGAACAGGATGACGTGCTTGACCGTCGCGAACGGGACGAAGACGATTTCGGACGAGGATTTTGATCGGGAGATGGAAAAGAAGAGTTACGAGAGAGGTAAGCTGAGAGATTTACACGCGGAGGTGTTGGCGAGGAGAGCGTTGAAGAGGTATTTAGCGTTGGAAATGAAAGCGTTATCGAACGAAGGCTACGAGGACACAGAGGATTCATTTCTACTCGAGAGAGTGAAACGAGACGACGACGGCGGGGGCGACAGGGTGCTCTTTCAAATGAAAACGCACAAGAGCATTCATTTATACGTCTCTTCGTGTCCGTGCGGGAACGCAACTATACGAAAATGGGCCAAAGGAGGAATGGACGACGGAAACGACACCAAGATCGGGCCGTTTACGATGCCGACGCAAACGCACGAGACACCATTTTTACCACTAGACGTTCAGAAAGGCTCCGTGGCGGTGGCGTTGAAGAAAGCGACGGTGGTCTCGATGCCTGCGAAAAACGACGAGGACGATGATGCGAGCTCGGCGTCGGTCGCTGCGTTATACGAGAACGGAACGCTCGCAAAGGGTACTTTACCAGTCGGAGAAAATCGAGCCGGACGAATGTGTACGTGCTCGGATAAAATAGCCTCGTGGAATGCACTCGGCGTGCAGGGTAGTTTATTGGCCACGAAACTTACGGAGCCTATTTTTATTCAATCGATAACCATAGGGAGGAAGTTTGCGTATAAGCACTGCGCTCGAGCATTTTGCTGTCGCGTTTCAAAAACGTTTCCGAGCGTCAATCACCCGGTGCTGATGCAGTGCGAGAGAAAATTCGACTTGGCTCCCATCGACACGGACTCTGTCGTCGTGTTTGATAACCCACACTGTTTAATATGGACGGCGAGTGAAGAGGATGTGATTGAAGTATGCAACGGCAAAACCGGTCAACGCGAAGAAGAAGAAGACGAACAAGAGGAGAGTTCTTCACGATACTGCTCCTCCGCGTTCGAGTCGTTGTTTTTCGACACGTTCAAAGAGGAGTCTTCGGGTGCCGGTGCCAACATCGAGGAGCAAATGAAAGAGTACGCCGCGATGAATGTCACAATAAATGACTACGACGCCTCCAAGGAGAAGCTCTGGGGGAAATCCTTCATTCCGCGCTCTCAGGAACAAACTCGAAGGAGGCGCGCTAACGTCGGAAAAATGTATTACATACAAAACAAGCGCAATGAAGAGGTAGACAGGTAGATAGATAGATACTTAGAGAAGTCAATTCGTGCGAGTATTATTATTAATATTTGTATTATCACTAGTAATAGATCTTAATATAGTAATTTCCTAGATTTGACTGTTCTTCTTGTTTTACATCTCCGCGGCGCTCACGACGGATAAATCCACTTCTCGTTCGCTTGGATTATAAATCGCAAAACTCCCATCGTCCGCGAAACATCCTGGGTTTACCATCGTCGTTCCCACATTACACACGTCAGTCATTTTACACTGCGTTTCCGATCGATCGCCTAAGAAAATAGCATTCGGCGCCGGGTACAACCACATCGCCTGGTCTCTCTCCCAATAAATCGGCATTTGCGTCAACGGCAACGGCGATAAGTGCGATTGCTGAACTAAAGTCATCGCCAAGTGAAGGAACAAAGGTTTTTCTCGCATTGCTTTTCGTCGTTCACGTTCTTTCGGTGACATGTCTAACTGTAATCGCTCGTCGTCTTCCTCCGTGCCCAAATCGTCCACTGGCGGTAACACACACCCTCGTCGCGCTCTGGCTTGTAAATCGTCTCGGAAAAAGACCAAATCTTGCGAATGCCATCGAATCTTACACGGATTAGACGCAAACTCTACTTTTTGCAAGCACGCGGTGATTTTATGACCTCTCAACGCGGCGGGCAATCCTGGTCTTGGATAGGCGCTCGTATTTCCGGGATCGCCCGGCCCGGGGATAAACACGAAGCGACACTCTTCGCGAATAGACGGGTATTCGTCCAACAAATCAGCCAACTGGTCGAACGATTTCGTGTACGACGCGAAATCATACTTCGTCGGACCAAACGGTACTCGCGTGAAATCCCCCATAAACACAAACAACCCGGGCGGTTTCGCCGATTGATCGTACACTTCAAAAATATTCCTCAATCGTCTCAAACATTTGGAATCGTCCAAGTAACAATCGGAAATGACGACGAATCGTTCGTCTTTCGCTTTCTTTTCTGTTTTGATCAACTCGTCTAAATCTCTCGGTCGCAGCGCGACGTGTTTTCCACCTTGCGCGGCGCCCATAAAATCTGTCGCGTTGGTCGCTTCCAGCGTTTTCCTTCTCGTCTCCGCCGGTGGATGGCCCAACGCGGACACTTCAAAAATGCCGTCAGTCTTCCTCACTTCTCCTGTCGCAATTACCACGCAATTCTCGCAAAACATCCCACTCGTCGCCGCCGCCGCGGTCAAATCAATTCTCATTGACCCAGTCGGATCTTCCAAGTGAAAAATACCGTCTTCCACTTGCGACAAACATCCCATGACGACTCTCGGCCCGTAACACTGACCGACCAACGATCGAAGCGGCGTCAACTCGTTCGTGTTATTCGCGTTAGTACTCGCATCTTCGTTACCTTTTTTCTTCTTCCCAAACGCCGGTTTCGTAAAACTCTCGTGCCTGCTCATTCTCTGCCTCAACAAATGAAACCGTTCCCGATAGACGTTGATTTTCGAATCCGCCTCGGCGTCCATCGTCGCCGGTTGGTCGATTTTCGCAAACACGTTTCTCGTTTCGTCGTACTGATACCGAGGCGCGTGCGCGAACGCGTCGCACACGACGATGGCTTCGTCCCGGAGTTCGTTTTGCAATCTCTCTTGGTTCGCTCGGTCCTCGTCGTCCGATTCATCATCAACATCAACATCATCATCATCTTCTTTTTCTCCTACCTCTCCGTCTTCTTCGTCCACCGCCATCGGCGCATCACGATTTATCACGTTTTCAATCTCCTTCTTCCTCTCCATCTCGCCCACCGCCTCCCGCGCGATCTCCTCCGAGACCACGCTCGTTTGCAAGCACTTCCCGTCCAAAGCGTTTAAAATATCCTCCACGTAATCCTCTTCCTTCTCTCGAGTGTCGAACTCTTTCTTTTGAATGAGAGCGGTTAACGCTCTCATCGCTCGCGCTTCCAGCGTTAACGACTGGTTTTGGAATAACCCGTTGATTTCGTTCGGTCGGAGATGTTGCGTTTGTTGCCCCATGATGATGATGATGATGATGACTCGAGAGACGATTTGATTTTTGAAATTTCAATGGAATTCTCTCGGAAACTCCTCTTTCTTCTTCTCTCCCGTTTTCAAAAAGAACAGCGCTGCTTTACCAATCACACGAACGCGACGATCGACAAAGCTTTGTTCTTCTTCTTCTTCTTCTTCTTTCAAAACGTGAAACGCTCTCTTCTTCTCGCAAAGAGGAGAAAGGGCAGCGGCGAAAGAGAATACACACAGAGCGCACAAGAGTGGAGCAAAAAAGCTTCTTTTTCGAGTAGTGATGCAAGAAAGAAAGAAAGAAATCCAAGACCAAAAAACAAAAAAAAGTGAAAAAAAGGCAGAAACGTTTTTTTGCACCGAAAAAGAGACAAAACACGCATCACTCGTGCGTTTTCCTCCTCATTCAGATAATAGAGAGAGAGAAAGAGGATAGAAAAACCAACATCACGATGACTCCGATGATGATGCAGACGATTCATACCCAGCGATACCAGAGCGGGAATTCCGCCACCTCGTCTTCCTCCTCCTCGAAGAAGAGCACGAAACAACAACCTTCGTCGTCGTCGTCGTTTCGCTTTCGCGGGAGTGGTGGTGCCGCTGCTTTGAGGAAAAGCGGGTTTAATGGTGACGAGAAAATGATTAAGAGGAGGAGGAGATGTGCTTTGATGAGTGCGGCGGAATCTTCCTCGGAAGAAACGACGGGGGATTTCGAAGCCGCGCTCGATCCGGTGTATAAAAACATCTTCTACGACGTTCCAGTTTCCAACAACGGCGCGAGGAACCGGTTAATTATTTGCTGGAAAAACATCGAGGATGAGTTTGAGTTTAAGAATCCGAGCACGTTAGGGGGCTTGAAGTCGCCGGAGTTTCTGGAGATGCATCCGCAAGGGAAAATGCCCTTACTGGTGACGAAAGACGGACAAGCGATACCAGAGTCGGAAGTGATCAGTCAGTATTTGTGCGACGCGTTCGAGAAGCAAGGTCCGAGTTTAAGGCCGGAGACGTTGGAGGCGAAGACGGCGTGTAATTTGGCGACGAGGTGGCACGACGTGTATTTGACGCCGATTCAAGGGTGCATGTATCGAGGACCGATGTCGCCGGAGGTAAGGGCGGAGCAAATTAGCGAAATCGATCGGTTGTTGGACGTTATGGAGAAAACCGTCGGTGGGTTTGAACCTGGGCCGTATTTGTGCGGAGATAAGCCGTCCACGGCGGACGCGGCGTTGTTTCCGACCTTCGTGTTTATGACCCACTTGTTGCCAAAGTACTTCGGGTGGGAGAACGTTTTCGACGGAAGACCGAGTTTGGAGAGGTGGTATAAGCACATGTCCACGGAAGACGCGTGCGCGAAGAAAATTAAGATGGAAGTTATGGGCGGTTTGATGGCGTGGGATGAAAGCGATAGGTACGAGAAGAACGGGTTAGTCGCCGCGGTCGCCAACGACTCCTTCCAGTGGAGCTATTAATTTTTTTCTAATAAGTTGATCTTTCGCGAGTTCATTTTTGTCGTTTCCAGCGTTTTTATATACCGTGCTTCGGCACCAGGTACCTATATAAAACGCGTGCATTTACTACTGCTATTCATACTACTACTTTATCATCAATTTCACGCGCGCTTCTTGTACTACTAATCTAAATCCATACCGCTATTAAGCTTTTGGGAGGAAGTCGAGCTCGAGCTTCCTCCTCGTGTCAACGCGCGTTCCAACATCCGCTCGCTGAAGAAACAGAACAAAGTGGCAATCACCACGGCACACGCCGTCGCGATCGGCTCAAAGAACCACCCTTTGTTGCTCTCGATAGTCACGCCGATTTTCGCCGACCAATTCGATTCAGTCCAGATTTCGTACCCGTTCGCGTTTCCGTCCCGAACTTGCCACGCGTACGAGTCCCGGTCAAACTTGAGTTGTGAAGGCAAAGCGAGACGATACGTTGTGCTTGCCGTGCCGTTGGCAACGCGCGAGAGGTGCTCGTATACAAATCTCTGAATCGGTGATTTCGCTTCGGAGGTTTGAATATCTTCTGGGATGTATTGAACGACGCCGACGTAGGAGGATCCGATGTTGTTTGTTTCGTTCGCTTCGTCTTCTTCGGACGGGGCATTTGAGCCGAACACGTCGTACTTTTGAGAAAACGAACACTTTCTTAAACCAACTTTCGGATCGACTAAACATTCCGCCAACTCCGAGGCCGTCGCGATCGTTTGCTGCACGAAATCGTTGTCGACCAGTTTATTTAAAACGTCCTCCTTCACCGCGAATTGTTCCTTGTCTTTCATGCTCATGCGAAGCGCGGCGCCGGCAACTAATCGAGCAACTTCGGCGATTCGTTTCACGTTGATTTTATCCAAACCAGAATCAAACATAGTTCCGTAAAAAGGATCGTCCGATTCGAACGTGTTGTAATCGGTTAAAGTCAATCGACTTCCGCTGACGTTGGTGAACGAGTTCAAAGAGGAGCCTTTCGGGACCTCGACGCCTCGAGAGACTTCTTTCACGGACAACGAATCTTCGCCGAGCGTTTCTCGGTTCGCCGCGCTTTGGACTTTTAAGAAATCTTCGAACGTATCGTCGGTCTGGTTGTATTGTTCGTGGACGTACAACGCGTCTTTTGAAGAAGAGGCAAAGCCAACCGGTCCAATTTCAACTACGGTATCCACCAACCCCGGGAACTCTTCCATCATCCTCTTCGACCCGACTAAGTCGTACTCTTCTCCGGCAAACGCGGCAAACACGATTGGTTTCTCCAAGTTTGGTCCGTCTACGACTAAATCATTCACCACTTCCGCGGCGACTAAGAAAGAAATCAAACTCGAGTACACCGCGTTTGCGCCTCGCGCTTCGTCGCGAAACATGGACGTCGTTTTATCCAACCTCGCGGTCACGAATATCGAAGGCGCGCTTTCGTTGTACAAGTATCTGGAAAACCCATCTAAAAATGCCGTCGCGATCGAGTACCCTCCAATGGGTAAACACGTCCTTTTCTCTAAACACGTGATGCTATTCGCGCGTTTCATATCCTCGCTCGTCTTCCCCGCGGCGTCCATCGCGCCGTCCACGGAAGCGTATAAAAGCTCGTCTCTACCCATGAAATTTGTTTTCGACGATTTTTGTACCTTTTCTCTCTTCACGTTCTCGTTTGCCGCCCAAACGACTTTCCTCGTCGCGTTTACGCCTAAAAACGCCACCGGCGTTTGGCCTACGTTCACTCTTTTCGCGTCCTCTTTCGAGTCGGATTCCGGCACGCCGCGATAGAATCCAGCTTCCGCCGCTTCCTTCTCCGCATCATCTCCTCCCTTATTCGCATCAAGAAACGCCAATGGATGCTCGACGAGAACAGCAGAAACGAGAACATCTTTACTCTCTTCCACTTTTTTCAAAACTTGTTTCATCATTCTCATCGGCGCCGTCACCACGTTCGCTTCTCCTTTTCCTCTCTTTTCAGTCCCAAAAGCCTCCAACTGCGCCTCGGTCTCCACGCGCACAATCTTCCCTCGTTTACCATTCTCGTTCTGATTCGTGTAGCATCCAAACATTTCCTGAGTGTTTAAGGTCATCGTGCACATGCTCAACCCATTTTCATTCGTGAGAGGAATCGATCGCGTCTTTCGCAAGGTTTTGAAATCCATTCGCTCGGCTTTGACGAAGAATGTTGCCGCGTGATGCGATGAATGATTTTGGAGGAAGATTGAAACAAAGAGGAAGAAGAGGAGAGAAAACGATCGGTATTCGTGCTTCATTCTTTTAAATCTCGCTTCAGATGATACTTTACTTAGTTTGGTGGATACTTTTACGCGCTCTTACTCGTGTTCTCGCTGATGAAAAGCTTTTGAAGACGTGGGATTGCGAGGGAAACAATGGGGGAAAATCACTCCATTGTGCTGCTCTTTCTGCTTTTGCGGAGCGTAGCAGGAGCGGGGGTCCTCCGACTTCTTCTTCTCGCTGCTCTTGGTTTTTACGAAATCGAAAGCGTTTCACGACAACTTTAAGAAGAAGAAGAGCGTCGTTTTCATCAGTTCGAGGAGGAGGAGGAGAGCGAGGACTGAAAAGAGACGCGCATACCCGCTTTTCTCGTCCTCCGCAACGAAGCGTTTGTTTCAACTCGCTTTGCGCGGAGAGCGAGACGACGCGAACGGCGACCGACGGATGAGATGAGAGAGGGTTTATAAACCATCATCTCGACTGTTGTTGTTCGTATCAAAGGACTCTGCTAAGACGCCATCTCCATTTTCGCCATTTCCACCCCGTCTTTCCTCTCTTTCCTCGCCTTCTCCTCCTCTTCCTCTCGTTCTAAATCTTCCTTCATCTCCAACTCTTCGTAAAACTTACTGGTGTTCAACCCGAACCAATCCGCGAGCTCGGCTTCGAAGTCCCAGAAACACGCGAGAAATTTCGTTTTGAATTTCAACCATTGATTTCGCATCGAGGAGTCGTCTTCGATTAACGACGTCGACGCTCCTCCTCGAGCGTCAGCGTCTCGGGACATTCTGTTTTTGAAAGTGATTTTGAAAGACGACGGACGGACGGTTAGAAAGAGAACGAAAGAAAGAACGAAAGAACGAAAGAGAAATACTCGAAGCGCTTTTATGAGAGATGATGAAAGAAAAACGCACGTTTCTGGAGCGCTGTCGTTCGGGGAGAGCATCTGAACAACGCGTACTAACGATGATTTGTTGTCCTTGATTTCTGGAGATATTTAGCTGCTCTGGCAGATTTTTCTCGGACTTTTCGAGCGCTACTATTATACGTTTTACGTAAACTTTTTATTAAACGAACAACTTCGCTTTGGCTAAAAAAGCGAACGTGCACGCGGCTATGAACGCACACCCGAGGAGGACGGTGGCGATGCACGTCCAAAACAGAGTTTGGGACTTGGAAAATCTGTTCGTTTCGTTCAATCGACGGTTGACTCGGTTTAAAATTTTATCGCACAGAGGCGCTAACGCGATGGAGGAGGAGATGCGGAAGAGTTTGGTCGCTTGGGATCCGGCCCAGACAGCAGCTAAGGCTGGTAAAAGTTTTGGTTTGATGAGCGCGAGAGACGTCGCACCGCTGGCGGTGATGGCGTACACTGCGGTCACGATACCGAAGGAGTACCAGAGCGTGTTCATGATGCCGTAGGCAAAAATACCTCCGCTTCCGCAGCTTTTCAACGTTTGGACCATTTCTTTTCCGTTTGGTCGTTTCATATTCATCATCGCACTCTTCACGTCTTCAATCGTAAACGGCCAACGTTTCTTGACTTTCGAACAGACCGCGCCGCTGGCGCATATAAACGCGCTCCCTAAAACCGTCGGATACAAAGCGTACAAAAATCCAAGCTCTTGCCATTTAATCATATCCATAGCGATAACGCACGCGGCACCACCGGGCGGATGAATCGCTCCAGTCCACATCATAAACGCGATCGATATCGCCACCGCTAACGCTCTCGTTATCACCGTCGTCCCGAAGAATTTCACGAAACAAATCGCCACGAACGAAGCAAACACGGTCGCGACGACGACGTTCCACATCCGCAACGCCGGAGCATCGTTCGTGCCAAACGCTAAAACCGAAATCGTGCCCCACGCACCGATAAAAAACGGTTTCTGAAAGTTCACTTCGATCAGTGCATCGATCGTACCCAATATCGCTAAAGTTCCAAACGCGAAGAGAAACCCGTACAAGAGGTCTGAAATTGGTCTTTTATCCACCTCACGGGATTCGTTCCCGGGTAACGCCAGGCGAACGTATCCGTCCGATGCGAGTTGAATGCGCTTAAAAAGCGAACTTCCAACCCCAATCTTTGCGTCGTCCTCGGTGTCTTTACCACTCGTGCTGGCGCCGATGTTGCTGTTTTGCCGCGACGAATCAAACACCGTTACGGTTACCTTCTTTGTCCTTCTCCGTCGGGACGTTCTCCATCGTGTTGTTGTTGTTGTTGTTGTTCGGAAAGAGTCACCCCCTCGTCGTCGCGATGATGATGTTGATGATGATGATGATGATACTCTTGAGACGGGAGAAAGCGACGAAGAATACTGTTGATACAACATGATGATGATGATGAAAATGTGACGAAATGAGAGCAAGTTGTTTTGATGAAACATTTAACCACCCGCGCTTATTAAAAACAACAAATAACACAACTACGCGCGATGTGAGATGGATGGAAGATGGATCGACAATACTACTACTCTCATCAGTGATGATGATGCGCGTGACCGTAACACATCGCCTCGTCGTGGGCTTTCAAAATGTGCCCCGCAATCTCTCTCACGCCGTCTCCGGTTTTCACGCTGGCGACAATCACCGGCCCGCCTTCGCGTTGCGCGTTAGCGTCGCGGGTCATGACGTCCACGCTCGCGCCAACCGCGTCGGCTAACTCTTTCTTGTTGATTATTAACAAATCCGCCTGCGTTACTCCGGGTCCGCCTTTCCGCGGGATCTTATCTCCGCCGCACACGTCGATGACGTAGATGATAAAATCGGCGAGCTCTCGCGAGAAATTCGCGGCTAAGTTATCCCCTCCAGATTCTAACAAACAAAACTCTGGGTTGAACTTCCCGGTTAAGCTTTCGACTTCGCTCAAATTCGCGCCAATGTCTTCGCGTATCGCCGCGTGCGGACACCCGCCGGTTTCCACCGCGCGGATGCGCTCTATCGGTAACGCCTCGTGTTTCGCTAAAAACTCGCCGTCTTCTTTCGTAAATATATCGTTCGTCACCGCGACGATGTTTTCTCTTCTCTCGTGCGATGCTTCCGTCGCTTCTTTCGTGAAATATCTGCACAGTTGCAACATCAACGCCGTCTTCCCAGTACCAACTGGGCCTCCGATCCCAACCGTAAAACATCTTTCGGAAAAGTCTCGGTTCTTATACGTCGCTATTCTCCGGTTCAAAAACGACCCTTTATTCGGTATCGGGTCGTGCGAGTGCGGTTTCAAGCCGTCGTGCGAGTGTAATTTGCGTCCCGTGGATATTTCTTCGTAATACGTGATGCCGTCGTCGTTTGACATCACTCGCTTGAAACCGTCCGGGACTTTTTCTTCGTCGTCTTTGGAATGCATTCCGTGTCCGTGTCCGTGTCCGCGTCCGCGCGTCGTCATTTGGTAACACTAATTCTACTACGAATAACAGTGAGAATCAGAGAAGCTCTCTCTCTGTCCCTCTCTTCGCACTTTTTCTTTATGACGCGCAACACTGCGCGCGCACAATGCGGCCCCTCTCCGTTTCTCTCTGCTTTTAGAAAACAGTTGAAACCCTAACTGATTTTGTCTCTCTGAAAGGTCGTGAAAAATTCATCACAAAGAGACTCTCGAAACGCGAAAAGAGAGAAAGAACAGAGAGAAGAAGAGTCGCTCGAGAAAAGCAGAGCAGCACTCCGAGCAGCGCTTCGTTTAAGTCGTGTCTTTTTAATAATCGCGGTTTTTTGTTCTTAAATCTCTCTCTCTTACTCTCTCGAAACGTTATTATACACACATCACGAAGAATTTAAGGGAGAGAGGGTTTCTAAAAACCGTCGTT
>Ga0209308_10004293_pt1 | contig 11378 bp, 12 predicted proteins | sample COGITO_mtgs_1204_3_FD_184806 | JGI IMG/M metagenome (GOLD analysis project Ga0209308, IMG submission 184806) | Pelagic marine microbial communities from North Sea - COGITO_mtgs_120405 (SPAdes) (version 2) | ecosystem: Environmental > Aquatic > Marine > Epipelagic ...
CCCTGCGCAATCAGGGGGGCTATCAAGAGCAACAGTTTTACTTCGATGGGCTGGTGACTAATGGCACGTTTGATAGTGATGTAACGTCTTGGAGCGTGGGGGGCGGGGGTTCTGCGGCCTCTGTGTCAGGTGAGGCGGAAATAACCTACAGTGGTTCAGTTACAACGTTAGAACAAACTGTGACGGTCGTCGCAGGCTCAACTTATGAGATCACCGCCACAGCTAGAAAAGGGACTGCGACAACTTGTCAGCTATACTACAGGGATAGCGGAGACGTGCAATTCGGTGCAGAGACTTCGGGCAACAATACAACGTACACTGCTGTGGTTGCCGCCAGCACTACGTCTCTCAAGGTATGGGGCCGTGTACCTAATGCCGGTACTGGTTATATCGACAACGTATCCGTCTTTGAAACAGACGGCACCAATGTAGTCCACCGTATGCCTAAAGGATGGAAGCCCAAAGACGTTTACGAGGATGGGCTGTTGCAGCGTGAGGGTTCAGCCCACGACTACGAGGTGGTTTACGATGGCTTCGATTATTTCGTTAAGCCTACTGTAGCACCATCTGCCACCACTCAAACCTGCGTGATTGGAGTTAAAGCATGACCCAGTTTGTAACCAAGGGCGACTTGCCTCTCACCCCAGCACAGCTTGAGAAGCGGGCGCAGAAGTGGATCAGCCGTAGCTGGAATACCCAAGCCCGTGAGAAGTCTATCCGCCTAGCTGACGGTGCCTTCAATGCCTTCATGGCTTCCTTCTCAGCGGATCACGATGTGAACATAACCCGCAATACCTTCAACTGGCAGCTTCTTGAGTACCGCAAGGCCACTGCACGGCTGGCTCGTTATCGTCTGGCCGATGGTAGGGCTGAAGTATGGGAAGACCAACCCACTGGCGAGTATGACCTTGAGACAGGCGAGGAGGTCATGGAGAGTGTGCTTGTGCAGACAGCCATTGATCCTCTTGAGCCTACTGTTGAGCAGAACGTCTATGACGACGAGGGCAACCTGACTGGCACTGAGACTATTGCCAACCCCCTCATTGTTGCTGATGATGCTGAACGTGAAGCAGCGCAGGCTGTCGTTGATGACACACCTGAGGAAGTTAAGGCTTTCACATAGGTATGGCCACACTAACAGAAATCAGAGAAGCTGCGGAGACAAGCTTGGTGACATTCATCAGGCTTGTTGCTTCTCAACGTGTTCTCGGAAGTTGTCACGAAGACGTATGTAAGTGGTGGACTCGGCAGGATGCTAAGTCTCACCAGCTTCTTCTGTTTCCTCGTGACCACGGTAAGTCTGCCCTTGTAGCTTACAGGGTTGCATGGGAGCTTACCAAGAACCCTACCCTGCGGGTGCTGTACATCTCAGCTACATCTAACCTAGCTCAGAAGCAGCTATCCTTTATCAAGAACATATTCGAGTCAGACATCCACCAGAAGTACTGGCCTCAACACTTAAATAAGGACGAGAGTAAACGTGAAAAGTGGACTACTTCAGAGATTGCACTCGACCATCCAGACCGTAAGAAAGAAGCTATCCGTGACCCTTCGATCTTTACTGGAGGTCTTACTACCTCGCTTACGGGAATGCACTGTGACATTGCTGTCCTTGATGATGTCGTTGTCTTCGAGAATGCTTACACGAATGAAGGCCGTAATAAAGTTAAGTCTCAGTACTCTCTACTCTCGTCTATTGAAGGTAGTGAAGCACAAGAGTGGGTAGTAGGTACACGTTACCATCCTAAAGACTTGTACTCTGACTTGATGGGTATGGAAGAAGACCTGTACTCAGATAAGGGTGAACTTGTAGGTAAAGAGAACATCTACGAAGTTATGGAACGGGCAGTAGAAGGTAACGGTGACGGCACAGGGGATTTCCTTTGGCCTCGTCAAACACGTAAAGATGGAAAGATGTTCGGCTTCGACATCCCTATTCTTGCTAAGAAACGTGGACAGTACCTTGACCGTGTTCAGTTTAGAGCACAGTACTACAACGATCCTACGGACCCTGACAGCCAACCTATCGCCTATGATAGGTTCCAGTACTACGATAAGAAACACATGGTCAGAGAGGGCGGACAGTGGCTCTACAAGGGACAGAAACTTAATGTTAGTGCAGCTGTGGATTTTGCTTACAGTGTTAGTAAACGAGCAGACTACACAGCCATTGTCGTCATTGGGGTGGACTCTGAGAACAACGTCTACGTTCTAGACATTGACCGTTTTAAGACAGACAAGATTTCTGAGTACTTCAAACACATTCTAGACCTGCTTAACCGTTGGGACTTTAGAAAACTACGGGCTGAGTGTACAGCTGCTCAGTCTGCTATCGTTTCCGAACTTAAGGACAACTACATCAAACCGAATGGTCTTGCCTTAAAGATTGATGAGCACAGACCTAACAGACACCAAGGTTCTAAAGAGGAACGTATTGCTGCTATCCTTGAACCTCGTTACGACAACCTACAGATGTTTCACTACCGTGGAGGCAACTGTCAGGTGCTTGAAGAGGAACTTGTTTCCTACAACCCCGCACACGATGACTGTAAAGACTGTCTTGCAGCTGCTGTAGAAGTAGCCATCAAGCCTAGTAGTTCAGTAAGGCGAACTCGCAGTCAAGATAATAATGTAGTATTTCACCCTAAATTCGGTGGTGTTGCATTTTAACACTTGACACAGATTATAAAGTGTGTTATTATTAACACATATCTAGGACTAGGAGTCACCATGGCTGGCACTACCATTGATATTGAAAACGTAATTAATCCACATGCCCTAGCTGTGGACATTGCTGCCCGTTGGACCTCGTGGAATAATGCACGATCCAATAAGGTTGAGGAATGGAAAGAGTTGCGTAACTATCTGTATGCAACAGACACACGTACCACAAGCAACAACAAGTTGCCTTGGTCTAACTCTACGACTACCCCTAAGCTAACACAGATTGCTGACAACCTTCACGCAAACTACTTTGCTGCTTTGTTTCCACAGAAGAGATGGTTTCGTTTTGAAGCTACGGATAGTGAGGGTGATGTCAAGATTAAACGTGACATCATTCAGGCATACATGCAGAACAAGCTGCGTCAGTCTGATTTTGTAAACACAACAAGTAAACTTATTAACGACTACATTCAGTACGGTAACTGCTTTGCTACTGTAGAGTTTCAACGTAAGATCACAGACTTTCAAGACGGTGACCGTGTTGTAAACTATGTTGGTCCTAAACTGGTTCGTATCTCTCCGCATGACATCTGCTTCAACCCAGTAGCTGCTGAGTTTGCTGACACTCCTAAGATCATTCGTTCTGTCCTCACTTTGGGTGAAGTACAACGTATGGTCGAGACAGCACCAGACAAAGAGTACATGTCTGACATCTTTAACAAGATGCTAGGTAACCGTGGTGCAGCCAAGGGTAACGAAGTAGACAACGACAAGTCCCAAGGGTTTGTAGCTGATGGCTTCTCTAACCTTACTGACTACTATGAGTCTGACTACGTAGAAGTACTTACGTTCTATGGTGACATTTATGACACAGAGACAGGAAAGTTCCTGAACAATCGTGTTATTACTATTGTGGACCGTTCTTACGTGTTGGCTAACGAAGAGAACCCTAGCTTCCTTGGTCGTGATCCTATCTTCCATGTAGGCTGGCGTGATCGTCCTGACAACCTCTACAGCATGGGGCCACTAGACAACCTCGTAGGTATGCAGTACCGTATTGACCACCTTGAGAACCTTAAGGCTGACGTGTTTGACCAGATTGCCTACCCAGTTCTTAAGATCAGGGGTGACGTAGAAGACTTCGACTTTGAGCCTAATGCTCGTATCTACTTGGGTGATGAGGGTGACGTAGGTTACCTTGTACCTGACAGCACAGCCCTCAATGCTGACTTCCAGATTAGAGAGCTAGAAGCTAAGATGGAGATGATGGCTGGTGCTCCTCGTGAGGCTATGGGTATCCGTAGTGCTGGTGAGAAGACAGCCTTTGAAGTTAACCAGTTGATGACTGCTGCGGGTCGTATCTTCCAGCACAAGACTGCTCACTTTGAACGTGTGTTCCTTGAGCCTATCTTGAATGCGATGCTTGAAGTAGCTCGTCGTAACATGGACTACGAAGATACAGCTAAGGTCTTGAACGAGGACACAGGCCTGTACTTCTTTACACAGATTACTCGTGATGATCTAAAGTCAAACGGTAAGATCGTACCAATGGGTGCTCGTCACTTTGCTGAACGTGCTCAACGTGTACAAAACCTTACCACCATGTATCAGATCAAAGCCTCTGATCCTACTGTAGCTTCTCACTTGTCAGGTAAAGAGTTTGCTCGTTTGTTGGCAGATGAACTGGGTGAACCAGCACTCTTCGGTGAGAACATTGCAGTCACTGAACAGCTTGAGACTCAGAAGGTCGTCACAGACGCACAGGTCGAGTTTGAGGCCGAACAAGAGGAAAGAGTGGAGCAGGACATGCAGCAACTGCAAGCAGCCCCTCCTCAAGCCTCTGAGGAGCCTGTAGAGTGAAGGCAGCTTGGTTTAAGGACTGCAAGTCAAAGAAACAAAAAGAGGCGGTAGCACAGGTACTCCAGTCTAATCGTGAGAGCCTAGACCGTCTTAAAGAAATCCTAGAGCCTATGCTAAAGGATACTACCCCTGCTGCTGACTATGACTCACCCTCGTGGGCATACAAGCAAGCAGATCGTAACGGGTTCAATAGAGCAGTGACCACTGTGCTGGACCTTATCAACTTAGACAAGGATTAACAATGAGTGTATTTTCTGAAGAGCAGGTGACCCCTGTAACGCAGAGTGAGCAAGTAGCATCTAGTGAAGCGGTGACCGCCCCTTCTGTTGTAGGTGATCTTGTGGGTGAGGGTCGTAAGTTTAACGATGTCGAAGCACTAGCAAAAGGAAAACTTGAAGCAGATAAGTTCATCGAAAAGATGAAACAAGAAAATGCTGCACTCAAGGCTGACCTAGAGAAACAGACTTATCGACTTGGTGTAACTGACCGTTTGGAAGAAAAGGCATCGGCATCCACAACCGATCTTTCAAGCCCCAACTATAATAATAGTGGCACGTCGGCTGAAGCTAATACCCAGCTTGGTTCGAGTGAAGCAAACATTGAGAGCCTAGTAGAACAGACCCTGAGGAAACGAGAGCAGAAAACTGTAGCTGATAGCAACATTGCTCTTGTTGAAGCAGAACTTGAAAAGGCCTACGGAACAGAGGCAGCTGCCACAGTAAGGCAGAAGTCAGAAGAACTGGGGCTACCTTTGGCAGAACTACAAGGTATGGCTGCTAAGTCACCATCTGCGTTTATGCAGTTGATGGGTAAGCCAGCACCTAAAGTAAACCCACTGGTTCAAGGGAGCATTCGTACCGAAGGTTCTACAATGCAAGCCTCTTCTGAAAAGGACTTTGGTTACTACCAACGCCTTCGCAGAGAGAACTCGTCCCTATACTATAAACCGTCAACCCAAAGACAAATGATGGCAGATGCTGATCGTCTGGGTGACAACTTCTACCGATAAAGGAATAAGAAAATGGCTGGTAACACAGTAGCAACACTCGCACTTGCTAAACGTGCAGAAGTTTGGTCCGCCGAGCTTAAAGAAATCTTGCGTGACGAACTGCAAGGTATGAAATATGTAAAGTGGCTGGACCAGTTTCCAGACGGCGATACATTCAAAATCCCATCACTCGGTGATGCGACAATCAATGACTACACCGAAGATGCGTCTGTAACATACGATCCAATCGACGATGCACAGTTCACATTCTCAATCACTGAGTACCTGCAAGCTGGTAACTACATCACCAACAAAGCAATGCAGGACGTGTACTACGCAAACGAGATCATGTCTCAGTTTGTACCACTCCAAGAACGTGCTTTGATGGAACGTGTTGAAACAGACATCATGGCACTTGGTGGCCAGCAGACACTTGACAATGCTAACGCAATCAATGGCGTTGATCACCGTATGCTAGGTTCTGGTACTGGTGGTAAGATTGGCGTAGCAGACTTTGCTAAAGCTAACCTTGCTTTGAAAACTGCAAAGGTTCCACAGAAGAACCTCGTAGCAATCGTTGACCCATCTGTTGAGTTCGAATTGAATACATTGTCTCAGTTGACAAACGTATCAAACAACCCACGTTGGGAAGGTGTTGTACGTGATGGTATCGCCACTGGCATGTCATTCATTGCAAACATCTATGGTTTCGATGTTTATACTTCTAACTACTTGAAGACAGAAACTGCTGAAACTATCGGTGGTACAACTGTAAACAACGCAATCACCAACATGTTCTTCTCTGCTGACCAAGCTGTACTACCATTCGTTGGTGCATGGCGTCAGATGCCAGAGGTGGACACTGAGTACAACAAAGACTACCAACGTACAGAGTTTGTAACTACTGCACGTTATGGTATGAAGTTGTACCGTCCAGAGAACTTGGCCACTGTTATGACTGCGCCTCTTGCGTAACTAAAATACAAGGGGAGGGGAGAAATCTCCTCCTCTTACTCTTTTTATCTTGACAATAAGTTCAGGTCTGTGTATAATAGACTTAACAAGTCCCCCCGCTAAGGATACATAATATGGCTAACGTAGAACATTCATCCCTTACTGGTAGTGCCTTGCACGAACCTAAGGGTACTGCTGCTGCAAATAGTGGTGAAGTATACGTAGCCAATGGTTCAGGTAGTGGTACATGGCAACCTATTCACTCCCATGCTTCAGTAGCTACTAACTTTAGTGTTACCTCCCCTACTTATGCGTATACTCTTGATACAGACATTGCTGAGAAGTTTGTAGACTTTACTCCTTCACAGACACACGTAGATGGTTTCACAGTAGTAACGTCACCCAACCTTCGTATAGTCTATGACAATACAGAAACAGTACATGGTTACATCAGCTTTGTTATTTCAGCTGGTAAAGAGAGTGGTATAGACCGTAACGTAGAGTGGGCTTTGTTCAAGAGCGGTACAGAAATTGCAGGTTCCCGTACCATCCGTACTCTAGGTACTAACGATGAGTGGGGTTCTATGACAGTCCAAGCCATGACTACTCTTGTAGAAAATGACTACATTGAGATTAAGTCTAAGGCTAGTGCAGACAACACCCCAGTAATCTATGCCAACCTTCAGCTTTCTATTATTGGAATGAGTGCATAACATGAGAATGAATCTCCTCGAAATGGTGCAAAACATCTTGTCCGATATGGATTCGGAGGAGGTCAACAGCATTACGGATTCTAACGAAGCCGAACAGATTGCTAAGGTAGTAGAGAATACTTACTTTAACCTTATTGCTACTCGTTTTATCCCAGTACATGCCCAAGCATTTAAGTTAACTTCTTTTTCTAGTTCTGCTCGTCCTACTCACTTTAGTTTTCCTTCTCGTGTAAAGAACATTGAGTTTCTAGACTACAACGTCTCTAAGGCAGTTGGAGGGGTAGAATATAAAAGGTTGACCTACTTAGAGCCAGATAATTTCTTTGCTTTGTCTGACGGCAGAGATAGTCTTGCGTCTAATATAAAGCAAGTTGCTGACGTTCAAGCAGACAGTACACTTCTTATTCGTAATGATGTCATGCCTACCTACTACACATCTTTTGATGACGAAAATGTAGTACTAGATGCTTACATGTCTTCAGTAGATGCTACTCTAACTTCTGCTAAAACACGGGCATACGGTGTTAAGTTCCCAACATTTGATTCTTTCTCTGACACCTTCACTCCTGATATTGATGCAGTTATGTTTCCCTACCTCTTAGCAGAGGCTAAGGCTACAGCAATGTCTTTGTTTAAGACAGGCCCTGACCCTAAGATTGAGCAAGTAGCTAGGCGTCAGAAGGTTTACGTCCAGAACGATAAACACAAAGTAAACAGAGGAAGGCCTCATAACAACTATGGCAGACGTTAAATTAGCCCGAAGTGCAGACGGTCAAGAAATTAAAGTTTATAGTGACAAGACAGAAAAAGCACTAATCGTTTATAAGCCTCAAGACGGTTTTAAGTTTTACGCAGTCAAGTATGAGAACGGAGCACAGGTTCCTCAGGAACTAAACGGTAGGTGGACAGGAATTGATTCAGCATTAAGAGCTGTAACTCGACACCTTGAACTGAAGAAGCCAACTACTCGTAAAACAGTTAATGACAGGTCTAAGGCTCGTAAGGCCGATAAGGAAAAACTAGATGCCTCAGAGCTTAGTACAAAGAACGGTTAATACCTTTGTCAAAGGTCTCATTACTGAGGCCTCTGAGCTTACGTTCCCTGAGAACGCATCTGTAGATGAACTTAACTGTGCTCTAGAGAGAGATGGCACTCGTCGTAGACGTAAGGCTGTTACTCTAGAGGAGAATGCTGTAACTTCTGGTACAGCTATCGCAGAAGGTTCTGTTATCCAGACATCAAGCTGGTACAATGTAGCAGGTCAAACTAATCTAGAGTTTCTTGTTGTGCAGAACGGCAAGGACTTAACTTTTTATGAGAAGGCTAGAAACCCTCTGTCTGATCAGAAGGTTGCAAATGCCAGCTTTGATCTAAGTACAGTTTCTGCTAGTAACAATCTTTCCCCTTCAGAAGAACGTATTCAAGTTACTTCTTTGAACGGTGTTCTTGTTGTGGCTTCTCCAGCTATTAACACAGTCTACCTTGAGTATGACGAAGCAGGTAGTCCTAATAAGATTACAGACACAGAGATTGAGTTCAAAGAACGTGACTTTGAATGGCAAGGTTCTATTGATGAAGTAACTGACGAGTACTTTGAGAAAACAGGAACAGACCCAGTAACTTCAGAAAGAACTTACGACACTCAGAACGTAGGTTGGATAGGAGACAAAGGTTCTGCTGCCCTTACAGATTACATAGATGGCTCAGATGGGTATCCTCCCTTAACTCATGCTTGGTACTCAGGTAAAGATGCTAACGGTGCTTTCAGTGAAGCAGACTGGAAAGAAATCTACACTGGCTCATCACTAGCAGCTAACGGACACTTTGTTCTAGATGTGTTTAACAAGGTTCGGTCTGGGTTAACAACTGAAGTTGAGACAGGTAGGTTCCGTACTGTTGCAGCCTATGCAGGTCGTGTATTCTATGCGGGTATCGACTCAGCTGAGAACGGAGGTAAGGTCTACTTCTCTAGACTAACTGAAAACATTCGTGACATTGGTAACTGCTACCAAGTAAATGACCCCACTTCTGAGGTTATCTCTGACCTACTTGACACAGATGGCGGTGTGGTCAGCATCCCTGATGCCCATAACATCCGTAAACTGCACGTACTAGGAGCTTCCCTGCTTGTGTTTGCTGAGAACGGTGTTTGGGCTGTTGCTGGTGTGGACAACGTGTTTCGTGCTACAGAGTTTGCTATTACTCAGATTTCAGATGTAGGGATTGTTAACGAGAACACTTTTGTTGTAGGTGGTGGCATCCCTATCTGGTGGGCTAAGACGGGTATCTACGCAATTCAAGCTAGAGAGAACCTGAACACACCTACAGCTAACAACTTGTCTCTGTCCACAATTCAAACACTTTGGAATGATATCCCTAACGAAAAGAAGGCACAGGCTTTTGCTGAGTATGACCAGATCAATCAACGTATCTTCTGGTTCTACCCTGACAAAGATGAGACCGTTGACTACAAGTACAATAACATCCTTGTTCTTGACCTACCTCTTCAAGCCTTCTACCCTTGGAAAGTAAGTGACGGTACAGACGGACACTACATTGTCGGGACTTCTTACTTTAGTGGTCTAGGTTCTACCTCTACGGAGACACAAGTAGTTAACGGTTCAGATACTATTGTTAACGGGTCTGACGATGTGGTTGCTACTTTATACCGTGACTTCCTACAGGGTGACAGTGAGATTAAACTTCTTGTTAGAAGTGGTACGGACTCTAAACTTACTGTAGCTACTTTTAGGGGGGATGCTTACCTAGACTGGGGTGATGCAAACTACAGCAGCTTTGCTGAAACAGGTTATGATTTCATGGGTAACATGTCAGGGTTCAAAAATGCTCCCTATGTTACAACCTACATGCGTGTCACAGAAGATGGCTATGTAGCAGACGGTTTAGGTTACGCCTTCATCAATCCTTCAAGCTGTAAGATGTCTGTGTCTTGGAACTTAAGCAAGACTAACTCGACACCTAGGGAAATCTACAAACTTAAAGACGTTCCTGTTGTAGACCCTAACGATCTTAGTTCAATCAACTATCCTACAGATACTGTTGTTACTAAGTCAAAAGTCAGAGGCAGAGGACGTTCAATGAAACTACGGTTTGAAAGTACAGAAGGTAAAGACTTTCATCTGGTAGGTTACGAGGTAATCGGTGCAAGAAACTCAGGTATCTAAGATTAGAAAAGCTACAGAAGATGATCTACTAGATTGCCTGTTGCTCTTTAAACAGTTTCACAAAGAGTCTAAATTACCTTACTCTTGGGATGCTAAGAAAACACAAGAAGTCTTTCTACAGACTTTGCCAATGAAAGAAGTAGAAACTTTTGTAGCTGAAGTAGACGGAGAAATAGCTGGTTATCTTGTAGGGCAGGTGATGGAGCCTTTGTTTTCTTCTCAGAAAGTAGCTTCAGAGATTGCATGGTTTGTAAGTAAAGACTACCGACACACTAAGGCAGGTTTTAAGTTGATGGCGTTCTATGAAAACTGGGCAAAAGAACAAGGTGCTAAGTTTATTGGGATGGCCTACCTAGAGAATATCGCAGACCTCAGTAAAGTTTATAAACGTATGGGTTACTCAAAAGCTGAAACCCATTACATGAAGGAGCTATAAAATGGCTATTTTTACAGCAATCGGTGGTGCAATACTTGGAGCAGGAGCAACGGGAGCTTTTACAGCAGGTGTAGCAGCCGTAGGTGCAGCAGTAGGTGTAGCAGGGACAGTGCAAGCTGGTAAAGCAGCTAGTAAATCTGCTCGTCTGCAACAGAGAGCACAAGAACTACAACAGAAAAGACAACGTAGAGCAGCTATTCGATCTAACATGATTGCATCTGCTAGGGCTAGGGCCTCTGCTGAAGCCTCTGGAGTAGCTCAGTCTTCTGGTCTGCAAGGTGCTGTCGGTGCTGGACGTTCTCAACTTGGTTCTGAGCTGGGCTTTGGTACACAGATGAGTGGTCTTTCTGGTCAGATCACTGAACTAGGTGTTAAACAACAAAAGTACAGTCAGATTGCCAGCCTAGGGTTTAGTGCTATGAACTTTGGTATGTCCACTCAGGGTCAACAGTTTTTAGGTGGGATTGGGGACTCCTTTACTCAGAGAAGAGTTGATCGTGTCATTGATAATCAGTATTCTCGTAACTCTATCTAATAAGGAAGAAAACTAAATGACTGGTATCCCTTCCTTTGAAGA
>Ga0209308_10004294_pt1 | contig 11377 bp, 9 predicted proteins | sample COGITO_mtgs_1204_3_FD_184806 | JGI IMG/M metagenome (GOLD analysis project Ga0209308, IMG submission 184806) | Pelagic marine microbial communities from North Sea - COGITO_mtgs_120405 (SPAdes) (version 2) | ecosystem: Environmental > Aquatic > Marine > Epipelagic ...
AAGGTCGTATGACATAGGTGGGCTGGACCCATCTACTAAAACAGTACGCTCTACACCATCAAAGTTAAAGTCTTCAAACCTAACCTTACCACCGCCTGTCATTGACACACTTAGGAATGTCACAGAGGCATTATCGGCAGGGCTAGAGGCGAGAGCTGGGTAGATACTAAGGGTACCCCCACCGGAGGTGATTGTAGGTGCTGAGAGGACCGTATACACCTTCTCTACACCACTGATTATAAACGTATCCCCTACGTGAGGCACGTATGTGTCACTCCCCACCCCGTCTATTACTAGGTTTGTACCAGTCTGAACCCCACCGTTGACGAGAACAGTACCATACGAAGGAGTGGATACATTAACCCAGCCTGACCCAACACTAGTCCAAATAGAACCGTCACGTACTGCGAGGGTGCTCCCACTAGACACACTAGTGTCGTAGAAATAGTGAAGACCTTCAATAACAGACGTCTTATTGCTCCACGTAACATCAGCTTTATCAGCTGGCGAGGAGTTAAGGGTTGTTGTAAGTGTCAAGGTAGCTTCTTTGTTAACAGAGCTATATAACACACCCCCGATACCAATTGTATAGGTTCCAGTAACCCCGTTGATAGTAAAGGTGTCTCCATCTGAAGGCTGCTCAAATAGATTAGACAAAACGAGAGTAGTCCCTGTCTGCCCACTACCTTGTACTTTCGTCTCACCGAATACTGGGACGATATTAGAGTCTGACTTAGCAAACCCGTTAATACGACGATAGCCACCCTTAACAGACGGTTCAAAGTTAGTCAATACACGGGCTGAGCCAGGGGCCTTAACACCATGTTGCAAACGCGACATGTTGCTGATAAGACCACCCTTGAACTCAATAGGGACTGATTGCCAACCAGTAGCCATTAGCTCACTCTCTTACTTATAACACCAAGGGAAGGCTGAGCTACACGGCTATCACGTACGTACTCATAACGGTTAACGTAAAGCGTACGCATATGATTTATACCTTCCTGGAACTTAGAGAGAGCTACCTGTGCAGCCTGGTCATTGTTACGGAAGACGTGGACATGATACATAGCTCCGTCCACAATAATGTGCCGGAAGTCCTGCGGGATGCTAGGTATGTCCGAGAATAGCTCCATCTCAATAGGTGTCTGGTAATACTCGTATACAAGGGTATAGGCTTCTTTAGGGGCCGGGTGTACGATGTACTGATAACCAGGGGCCTGGCAGACCTTGTTCGGAACACCACGTATACCTGTGTTAGAGGTGTTATACTCATCGTCTACATAGTTACGAAGGTACTGCTCGTAATCCATAGGTTTAAGGCTATTTGTTGGGTTACCAAAAGTAACATCACGCTTCACACGGAAGGTGTTCCAGTCTATATTCTTCGCACCAGTAGGCCAGTCGTATCGCAGGTCACCTGCTGTTAGGGTGTCTTCTTGCTCAACAAAGTTAAAAGGCCACTGGAAGGTGTCCTGGTTTATCTGATGAATAGAGTTATTGATAGCGTCTTTAGCTGTTCCGTAAAAACCAACAGCAGTTGAAAAGTTAGAAGAAGTGAGGGCTGTCTCGTTAACACGACGATTAACATCGTTAACCAGACCTAGAAAGTTGTAAGCCATCTTATCGCTCCTTCACGGGCAGTTGGATAACACGTTCTGCTACCAGGTTAGTATTGTAGGTTATAGCGCAAGTTACCTTATAGGTGGTATTGGCTGTACCTGCGGCCCACCTTACAGTAGCTACTGTATTTGTGTTGCTCTGCGCACCTAGTGTAAGCCCGTTTACTGTTTCAGTAACCGAGATAGCTGTCTTAACACCATCAGCGTCACTCACATACCACTGTACAGAGTTAATAATCTCATCATTTAGAAACCGAGACCAGTCAACTGAGTAGTCTAGTATTTCGTCAGGGTCTTTAAAAGGCCATTTCATTACGCTGCTATCCTTGTCGGTCTTATAAGTATCTGTCTATTTTCAGGCCCTACAAAGACAATGTTCGAGTAATCCTGGGGTCCCACTAAAAGGGACCTGTTTTGTTCGTTGACATTCACTGTAAGGCTTGTGTCTTGTTCAAAAGGCCCTAACTCCCAGATAGAAGGCGTTACAACTTCAGATGTAGTCTCAGTCGGAGTTTGTAAGAAGACAATACCTGTGACTTGAACAGGGTTTGTAACGTTAGAACCTGACTCTACGTTAGTTGAAAGAAGGGCGTGTCTCTGTTGTATTGGTACGGAGGCTGCACTTGACGTCGACTCTACTGACGTTGCGAAAAGTTCATTACTCTCTTTACAAACAGGTGTTGAGACTTCCGATAAGCTCTCTGACCCGACACTCGTTAAATTATGCAGTTGGCCGGCGGTGGGTAACGTTAGTGTTGTAGAGGACTGTACATCGGTAGCATCTAGTATGTTTAGTTCGTCTATGTCAGGGGTAGTCACCTCAGTATTAGACTGTGTTACTACACTTAATAGTACTTGGGCCTGAGTTAAACCTGGTGTAGTTACCTCAGTGTTAGTTTCAACACTAGTTGCTGTTAGGTTATGGGTTTGAGATAAGGAGACAGCTACAGTCTCACTGCTAACCTCAATACCCGGTGTTGTGTAAACAGCTTGACCATATACTGACGTACCGTAGGCATTACTCCCACTCGCTTTTAATATATGATCAGCCATACCCTGTAAGCTCTACTTAAGCGTCACGGATAGTGATTGAAACAGCATCCAATGAGAAAGTGTTACCTGTTGTAACAGCCTGAGAGGCAGACAAAGCGCCAGTTGCGTACAGGACAGAAACACCGTCAGTAAGGGCCCAGAAGGCAGCAGTACCGGTACCAGTTACGGAACCTGCTGAGATAGCCGGTACGATAACACGACGACCGTCAGTTGCACCGTTCTCAGGGGCACCTGTGTTTACAGTAGCATTACCGAGGGTTAGTGTTGAAGTAGCAGCAGTGTAGGTAGTAGGTTCAGCTGAGCAGATATCCAAACGAGTACCGTTTGTGTCCACAACTGTCAACCCATTGTCAAAAACGGTATCAGCGATAAAAGCCATTTAGTTATTCCTTTAAGGTTGGGGAGGAAGGGCCCCGAAGGGCCCAACCTTAAGTATTATGCGAGTGTGTCACGATCGACTTCAGCAGCAGCTTTAGTACCTTCGTTAACGTCACATACGATAGCCCAAATACGTGCAGTAGCAGCAGTAGCTGTTCCAGCAACAGTTTGAACCATATCAATTGTGTCAGCAGCAGCAACAACACCAACTACGTTACCGACCTTAAAGGTACCGGCAGCAGCTGAGTTAATGTCTGTGCTTGCTAAGAAGTTAGTTGTACCGTCACCGATAGTGATGGTGTGAGTAGTAGCAGTGCCTACAGCACCAACCAACTCAACGCCAGCGGAAAGTACGAGAGTACCAGCGCCGACAGATGGACCAACGATAGTACCGGAAGCGGCACCCGTTGTTACTTCCAGCTCGACCATGTAAGGTGCGAACTTAAGGGATTGTGATAAAGCCATTGTATAATCCTTTCAAAGATATGACTGTAAGAGGAAGGCACCCCCGAAGGGGTACCCGATCTAATTAAGCCAAGTTATACTTAGCGGTTACAAGAGCTTCTGGACGCAGAATCTTACGACCATAGAGGTGCATACCACGAACAATGTCAGCAAAGCTGTCAGGGTCACGGTATGTTTCTGTCTTGTTGATCTGCTCAGCAGTTGCAACAGCAGAGTCATGTCCACCAACAATAACACCGTAGTCAGTGTTCTGGTTAGCTGTACCTGTAGTAGCAGCACCACCACCTACGCTTGGCAGGTTGTTTGAGACATAGACGCGGAAGCCGTTCCACTTGTTCATGACGAGACCATTGCGCAGGGCACCTGAGTCACCGAAGTCAGCGTTCAGGAAGCGGCTGTCTTCGTCCATGAGTACTTCAAGCATAACTGGGTCAATTACGATCCAGCGGCCATCTTTGTCAACGTTCTGTTGGTCAAGAAGACGACCCATGCGGTTGATAAGCATAACAGGTGATACGTAAGCTGTCGGCAGGGCTGTTGCACCTGGGAGACGGGCCGCAACTGGGATCGAGTGATCAGCAGCTGAAGCAGTTGTTACGTTACCAAATGAATCCTTACGCAACTTCATTGAAGTCAGGAGTTCGTCTGTACCAGCAGTAGAAACAGCAACAGTACCGTTTACTTGGTCGTTGACAGTGTCACCGGCAGAATGCAGAGCAGACTGTTTGTAACCTGAAAGGTAACCAAGAACTTCTTGGTCAAGCTGGTCAGCCAAGCGGTATGCCGCACGGTTGGTTGCAAGGTCCATGAAGTTAACGTGGCTGTGTGCTTCTTCGATATCGTCGATCTTGAATGCGAAGTAGTTAGCTTTGTCAACAACGAGAGAGAAGTCTTCGTCATCAAGGTCTTGTGCAGCAATCTGTGTACCACGTGCGTAGCTTGATACTGAGATTTCTGGTTCTTTGATGATCTTAACTGTATCACCTTGTGCACTGATCTCACCGAAGTAGTCAGAGTTAGTGATGTCGTTACAGATTGCCTTCTTACGGAAAGCAAGTTGGACTTTCTTCGAATAGATTACTGAAGAGAAGTTACCGTTTGGGAGGTTGCCGTGACCGGCAGCTGATTGGAAAGCCATTGTATATATCCTTCTAGATGTTTGGCTTGATAAAATAGGACGTAGTGGTGCCCCAGTTAAGAGAACCTAAACAATCGGGATAAGAGGCTGATAGGTTTCTAGGGTGCTTTCGGGGTAGCTTGCCAGCTAGTCCCTCCAGGGCCTGTACTTAATCAGGTAAGTCTTAGAGATTATTAGTGTTCAGTAGTCGACCCCGTTAGGGGCTACTGTATATGTCTACGGGTATCCTGGTAGGGGCCGTTAAACATATACAGTTATATCATACTCATTCTTGAGTGTCAAGGTTTAATTGAGTATAATGATATTAGCGAGCACGGCCAGAGATGTCATAGACAAACTTACCTGAGGCCATTGCTTCTTGGATTTCATCGTAGCGATCCTCAAACTCTTTATCACTCATCTTAGAGACAACTGATTCCTTGAGGTAAGAACCTGCCTCGTCTGTATCAACTACAGTACGGGACTTCTTAGCTACTGTCTTAGCAGCATCCTTGGCTTGTGCCTTCTTAGCGGAAGGAGTAAGACCATTGTCGACCTTATAGAGGTCAAGAACACGGATAACACTACCAGCATCGTCTGAGTTCTCATAGAGAGCATCCCGTACCCACTTAGGTTGTTCATCAACCCAGTCGTGGAACTCGTCTGCCTCACGGAGGTCATCGAAGTCAGAGTGTGCCTTACGAATCTCTGTCTCAGCACGGGTACGAGAAGCTTCGTACTTAGCATCGTCTAGCTCCTTGAACCGTTCATTAGCATCAGCAAAACGCTCAGCAGCCTTCTTCTCAGCAATAGTCTCCACAATAGCAGCTACGTCTGGGTGTTTGCTGGCCCAAGCTTCGATGTCTTCGTCTGACTTAGGTGGACGGACAGAGGTGTCGGACTTAGCAGCTTCAAGCTTCTCTTTCCATTCCTTTTCCTTCTCAGCCATATGTCGACGAAGATCACCATACCGTTTCTTAAAGGACTTCTCCTCACGGCTAAGCTTCTCATCATCTTCCTCAGACTCATCACCCTCAGGAGCGTCCTCTACAGGCTCTTTAACCTCTTTAGGTGCCTTGGGTACCTCAGACTCCTCCTCGACCTCCTCGGGGGCCTCTACGCCGCTCTGAGACGCCATCAAGGCTGCTAGTTCCGCTTCATCCTTCTCAATACGAGCTTGTTTAGCTGCGTAGTTGCTTCCACGGGCCATCATAGCCTCATTAGTCTTTACTTCTTTAACCATGTCTTTAGCCATTGTATATTCCTTTATGTTGGGGTCAGCTTACGCTGAGTGGCCTTAGTTAATTATATAGGATAGTTGGTGAGGGCCTACTTGCGGCCCAAACCTTTCTTAACAGTTGGTTTCTTTTCCATCTTCTTCTTGGAGGGACGAGGTGCTACGAGACCACCTTTAGCCATACCACCCCAGCCGGAGCCTTGACCTTGGTCACCTTGCCCACCTGTGGCAGCACCGGCTGCACCGTCACTTGCACCGCTTACACCGTTACCCCTACCATCGTTACCACTAACACCTACACTACCTGTGCCGCCTTGCTGGGCCCCACCTGAGGCTTGACCTGCAGTTCCTCGTCCTTCAGGGCTATCATAACCACCTGACCCAGGTGCGTTCATTTCAGCAATAGACTTACCTGTACGAGCGGAGGCCTCCAGCTGGGATGCAACTCTATCACCAGCATTAGTACCTAGTCCACGGTAATCTGCAGCGGTACGGCCTACACGTCCTGTAGATGTAGGAGCTGTGGTTGTACCTGTTGAAGTAGATGTTGTCGGAGAACCCTTAGGTGCTTTACCGTTTTTCGAGATAGCTTCAATAGCTTGTGCAGTCTTCTTTGCTAGACCAGAGGTAAAGAGTCCATTTGTGTTTAGATTCTTCGATTTAGCAAAGCTTTTAGCAGCCTCTTCAATAGCCTTAGCTTGAGCTGTATGGCCCTGGGCAGCTAGTGCAGCTGAGTTAGCCATAGCCTCTGAGTAGGCCTTACCTGCCATAGCTTTACCTATAACACCAGCACCTAAGACCCCTAACGGGCCACCGAAGATACTAGACCCAACATCAAGAGCCTTTGAGCCAAAGGACCCCTCACCGCTCAAGGTAGACATGGTCGCCTCAGCAAGTGCATCTGGGTCTCCGTAGTCGAAACTACCCATCCAGCCTTTACCAGCGTTCTCGTCTACCTCTGTGTTATCCTGGGGCCCCCCTTCTTCTGCCCTAGGTGTTTGAGCATCTGGGTCTATTTCACAAGAGTTGGTGGTTGCATTGAAACGGTAACCAGGAGGACAGGTTACACTATTATCCTTTTCGGTAGCTTCTGTTTTATAAGCAGGGGTCTCTGTGTTATTTGATTGATACCCTGTATACGAGAAACCCATCTGGTGTTGACTAGGGTCAAAAGAACTACGGTAGGTACCATCCTGTACTACACCACCTTCTGCCATACCTTGTATAGCAGCTGGTTGAGCCTGTGGGCCTGCATCTTGAATGAAGATACCCTTAGCTTTCAGCATGTTTACAATAGATGGGTCTTTAGCTGCAGCACCTTTAACACGATCAATAATACCGTTGATGTCAGCGCCCGGTACAAGACCACCAGCTGCGTAACCATCGAGTTCCTCTAGATCAGACGAGAGGGTGTGCTCTAGGAGCTCCTCTTTAGCCTCAGGTGTTGCTACAGGCTCACCACCGATACGTCCGTTCTCACCCATCTCCTCAAGACCATCTTTTGCCTTGTTGACCATCTTCTCAAGAGTAGATACACCGATGTACTTAACTACATCAGCAGGCACAACGTACTCACCCTCAGATAGTTTAACATCTACGTCATCACGTACATCTGAAGCGTTAGAACCTACAGGGATTTCATTACCCGACACAGGGTCGACATCCATACCGTCTGTGGCCAACCCACCTTCTTCCATCATCTTATCCATCTGTGTCACTTCTCCACCTTTAGCGTATTGTTGAGTTTTTCTGAGTAACGACCCAGACCGTTTCTTAGCGTAATTGACTGCTTCTTCTTGTGATTTAAAGTTAGGAAGAGCTTCACCAGTAATCCAGTCGATTGGACCGTTTGTTCGTACGTGCTCTCTAATGGTGTCTTCATCGTACTGAGTACCATCTTCAGCTACGGTAGGGAACGTATACCAGACTTCTTTACCACCCTCTTCTACAGGGAATGTAACAGACCTCTCGGAGTACTTCTCACCTGTAGTCCCATCGATCCAGACTGGACGACCTTTAGCAGTCGTTTCGTCAGTCTTACGGTTAGGTCTAGCCTTAGGTCTAGTAGGTTCACCCATTAGATCATCTCCGTTCTAGCGCCATTGATTTTATCACGGAGCTGTTTGAGGCTACGTAACGCTTTGATCTCACCTTGTAGACGATGTAAGTGCAAAGGCTCATCCCTTTGTTCTATTTGTTTCTGTGCAAACGTTATACGCTCGTCGATCTCTTCACAGAAAGAGTCCCAGAGAGCTTTATCGTTTACCAGTCTTTTGATTTGCATTGTCTTGTTATCTTTCAAATACTTGAAATTGACTAGAGGGTAGGGTTGTTACACCAGCAGTGCTTGTCACTGATTACCACTTAGGCCCGAAGCAAGAGAGGCCTCTAGGCCAGCGCCGTTACCCGATCCGTTATTAGCTGAGTGGCCTTGTTCACCTGGGACCGGGGCTGCACCTGTACCCATACCACCAGCAGGCATACCACCTGTAGGTGCCTGAGGTGCCTCACCAGGAGCTGCCGCTGGGGCAGGAGGTGGGTTTTGTTCTTGGAACTTCTTAAGAATCTCAGCTTGTACAGCTGCATCACTCAGAGAGTTAGCCACCTTATCAGGGTCGAGGTCCATTGACTCAGCAATCTCACGGATGATGTAATCCATCTTAGCGAAAGGAGCCAAGGCTGGGTTCTGAACAACTTGCAAGAACTGCATAAGACGTTGGCTACGTACTTCGTTAGCCATAAGCGACGAGGTACCACGTGCCTTAACTTCAAGGTCACCCTTGATCTCAGGATCGTGGTCGAACTGCATGTTGAAGGAGAAGAATGCTTTACCAAGTGGTCCAAGCAGGTAGTCGTCTACGTTCTTAATAACTGTACGGATAGAGCCGTTGGCAGCTGACATGAGCATAGAGATACCACTAGCTGTACGACCAACACCTGATACACCTGTTTGACCGTGTGAGAAGCTAGGAAGACCTGTTGACTCATCGGCAAGTACACGAGCCTTGTCAAACATCTGCATGTTCTCGTTAGACACGTTAGGGAATGACGTACCAAAGATAGCCTGACCAGGGGCACCGCCTTGACGACGGAAAACCTTACCGGGGTATACCTCAAGGTCTTGGCCGGGGGCTAGGTTATTCTCATCTACTTCGATAAGGAGGTTACCTGACAGGGCTGCGTTATCCACAGCCATACGCATGAAGCCATTCATAAGCGTCTGTGTGTCATCCATGTTCTCAGCAAGACCTACACCGAAGAAGGAGTAAGGGTTTACCTCGTAAGGTACTGCGTAGTAGGGGATAATCTGTGGGTTGAATGGGTTCATAACCAAACGGAGAACTTGACCGTTACAAATCCATACGTTTACATTCAGCTGATCAACCTTACGGAGCTCACGTGGGATATCAACTTGGTAGTCCTCTAGAATCTCACGATCTACATAACCCCAGAACTCTAGAACCTCGTAGCGCTCGGTAGCTGTCTCAGAACTATCGTCCTCCATAGCTTGCTCCCACCACTCTTTAGTGTAGGATGCACCGTTAGCCAACGCCATATCAATAGCATTATCACGGAAGAAGGGACGCTTCTTAAGACTACGGAGTTGTGAACGAGACATCTTGTGACGCTCTACAGCGTACTCAGCTTCGTCCATGTTGTTAGCGTCTGGGTCCGGGTAGAAGTTCCAGATAGACACAGAGTCACACGAAGGCATTGTCTTAATACGGGGTTTGTAGTTACCCTCTTCATCCCAGTGTGGGTATTCTTTATCTACTGCAAAAGGACCCTTCATAATACCAGTACCGAACAAAGCACACTCAAATGCTGCTGTACGGAGCTTCTTAGAGGCGTTAGACTCCTCCAACTGGTCATGGATCTTCTTTTCCATCTTCTTAGCGGCCACCATAGCTGGGTATACGGTGATTTCAGTCGCTGTTGTACCAGGACCTTCCTTCAACGTATCCATAACCGGCTCTAGTTTAGCCTTCATAGCACCAAGACGCTCTTTAAGGTCTACAACTGTCTCCCCTGGGCGTAGTTTGGTGTCTTCTGGTGACAACTGTGGCCCTTTAGCTTTCTTCATATCGTCATTTGACTCAAAATGAGCTGATTCTACGATACCTTCAGGTAAAGAAGTTGGGTCTACGGAGATTGGGAACTTATTATTACCGAAAAGCACCTCTACAAGCTGACCATAGGCTGCAAGAACCTTTGTTTTGGTGACTTTAACGAAGATACGGGACTTTTCAGTCGATGTAAACTGTACATCTGGGCCGTAGAGGCCACGGTAGTTACGGTAAGAACGTACCCAACGTTGTTCATCGGTGTAACGGGCTGTCTCAGCCTTGCTGAACCGCTCTTCCACGAAAGAAACAACAGCACCTACAGGCTCATCAGTATAGTCACCCTCTTTAATGTCCTTCACAAAAGAAGAATCAGACTCTTCCATGTTGTGTTCAATCTCAGTGGCGTCTGTTTCGAAGTTATCCATGTCTTTTCCTTGTGAGTCTTAATAACCGAAGACGGAGTCGGAGGCCTGGAAGCCTGATCTTTGTGCGTTAGGGTCGTAGTCAAAGAGACTACTGCGAGGTCTTGTCATTAGGCCGTACCTCAGAGCATCGTAACCGTGGTCAATAGGGCTCTTTGTATCTACATCTTCTGGATTATTCTTATCAAGAGGAAGAGATGGAAGTTCCGAGATGAGGTTACGACAGTTGTTAAAGAATACTAGTCTTGGTTCTTCTGTAAACTCGTCTACCTGCAGTCTACGGTGTATTTCGTTCTTACCTGCGATACGAGAACCTTTGGAACGATCAGATGGTCTCCAACGACAACCCTTCATAATCATCTGTTCAGCTAGAGAAGGGCCTGTGTCACCTCTGTTGTGCCAGAGAGAGCTATCGAGCACACCGTAGCGTATCTTCTCACCAGCTTCAGCTTCGAGAATCATCTCAGCCAAGTCTACCGCTGTGACCTTGCTGCAGTAGAGCTCCCGGTAGATAACGATCTGCTCAGCAGGTGTTACAGCAAACCAGAGAACTGCTGTCATTGAACCGTAACCGTAGTCACACGCCCTGAACTTAGGCCAACTATTTGGGATATCGTACGGCTCAACTACGTGCTTCAATGTACTGAACTCAGAGAAGGCTGAACCTTCAGAGATGCTCCAGTCACCGTCTAGAAGTTGACGACGTTGGTGTTCAGGCATTGAAAGTAGGTTAGCCTCGTACATACCGTCTTCTGATAGGTACGGGTTGTTGAATAGGTTAGCTGGGATGAACCTACGCTTAAAGAGAGGTTGACCCTCCCTTGAGTGACCTTTTGGCCACGTAATTGTTTGCCCATGTTCGTCTGTAGCGTAGAAACTAGAGTTAGCTGGTGCTGGGTCGATGAACATCTTCTTAACCCAGAAGTGACCAGGGCCACCAGGGTTAGTTGTTGCTCTCATGTACAAGGGTAGGCCTGAGGCACTAGTTGTACGTAGACGAGAACGCATGTAGTTCC
>Ga0209308_10004298_pt1 | contig 11373 bp, 6 predicted proteins | sample COGITO_mtgs_1204_3_FD_184806 | JGI IMG/M metagenome (GOLD analysis project Ga0209308, IMG submission 184806) | Pelagic marine microbial communities from North Sea - COGITO_mtgs_120405 (SPAdes) (version 2) | ecosystem: Environmental > Aquatic > Marine > Epipelagic ...
AGTACACCATTCTGTCTTTGAAATGAAACAATTTACACAACAAATTACACCATTTCACACGAACCACAACTCATAACTTTCTGGAAACAAAAGCGCGAGGAAAAGAGAGAGAGAGAACGTTACCTTTGATATTCGGCGATTAATAATATTATTATTATTGAACTCCAAAATACGTACAAAATAAGAGATGTTTGTTGCACTTGTTGATGTTTGAATAACGAGAGAGAACGACGACGAGCAAACAACACGATGACGACGTTCAACAACAACGGCGTAACGACTTCTCTCAAGGATAAAAATCTGTTGAGATTTTTCCTTCTCGGCGTCGGGACTTTACTCCCGTTCAACGTGTTCATCACCGCGAAGAAGTATTTTGACGTGACTTTACTCAGACACGATGGTGGTGATGCCGCCGCGGCTGCGAGAAATGGCGAAGGATGGTTTACGTTTACGAAAGATTCGTTTGAAAATGCGTTTAGTTTTTCGTACACGATGGCAAACTTGGCGACGTTAATCGCGATGAATAGGATGCGGGTGTTTGATGCGGGCAGAAGAAAGGATGATGATCCAAGAAGAAGAAGAGAAGAAGATGTGAATGAGAAGAGTAAATTATACGACCGATTGACGACGTATCCACTCTTGGCGTGCGCTGTATGTTTCTTCGCGACGGCGTTACTGGCGTTGGATGAACACATAAAAGGTACATTTGTCGTCTCTTTCGCGACATTTAATTTAGTTTTGTTCGGTATTTTCACTGGTTTGGTGCAGTCCGGATCGTTTGCATTAGCCGCGACGCGAGAGAGAAAGTTTTCCACGTCGGTGGTGAGTGGGCAAGCGTTGAGCGGGGTGCTCGCGAGTTTCGTGGCGTTGACGTGTAGCGGGTTTAATTTCGCGGCTTTGTATTTTGGTTTGAGCGGATTGGCGTGTTTACTGTGCGCGAAAGGCGGGAGAGAGTTAGTCTTGGAGATGAAAAAGGAAAATATGACGTCAAATATGGGCGACGATAGTATTAATAGTGGGAACATTAGCACGCAGCAATACGCTCCAGTCGCGATACTCGAGGAGGACAAGGAGGAGGAGAAGAAGAAGAAGAAGAAGAAGGAATCGAATAATGCATTGTCTGAGAACGACTTGGAATTCAACGTCGAAGACGAAAGGTCAAACGCGCGACTCATGGGCGCTTCTACGATGTCGTCTTCTTCGAACGCAACAACAGAAGCGTCGGAAGGTACCGAAGGCGCCGCCGATGAGCCGCCGATTAAAAAAGAGACGTGGCTCTTTCGGTTCGCCGTGTTTCTCACGTTTACAGTCACGCTCACCGCGTTTCCCGCAATCACTTCGTCCATAGTCACTCGCGCGGAAATGAATAACAACAGCGGTAGCGATGATAGTAACGGTGCATCCACCGACGGCGACTACTGGACCTCCTTCCTCTTCCTCCTCTTCAATCTCGGCGACCTCGCCGGACGCGTTTTTGAAGGTTCCTCGTACGCTCACAGTCGAGGGCTACAAAACGTCACCGGCCAAGTCGCGTTCCGTCGAAGTCTGTATCGAATAGTATTCGTTCCTTTGCTCGCTTCGTGCAACGTGAATCGATCCGGCTGGCGCATCCCTCGAGTCTTCTCCTTCGACTCGTTTCCAATCCTCTTTGTATTCTTATTAGGATTCACCAACGGTTTCAACGCCGCATGCAGCATGGCGCTAGGACCGCAAACGCTCTCTTCTGACCACCATTCGCCGCGCTCAGACGAAATCGAAAACGAAGACATTGAAATAGAAAACCCACCGTCGTTGGTGTCCTCCTCTTTGACGACAGAAAGGACGAACGAGGACGAAGAAAAAGAAGATGTCGCGAAAAGCGAAGAAGGCGCGTTTCTCGGCACCATGCTCTCCGCTGGAATCGCCTTCGGAAGCGTCGTCAGTGTACTCGTCTGCGGGATTTTCACGAGTGGTGGGTATTTGTAAAACAGAAAGAACTTGAACATAAAGTTGTGTACTATTACTACTCATCTCCGTATTAGTATTTTCTGTTCTTTTTTCTCTCTTTTTCTTCTCAAAAACAGCCGCCAAGCCGCCAAAAATTCCTCTCAGGAACTTCGTTTACCCGAGCGTTTTCTCCAAACATACATCCAAAGAAACAAAGAAGAAGAACGCAGAGAGAGAGAGAGAGGTATAAAGATGGGATTCAACAACAAGAAGCGCAAGTCAAACCCGAGCGATGGTAATAACAACAACAACAAAAGAATCCAAAAGCGAGACTTTAAGAAATCCAATCGCTCAAATTCGTGGGACAAAGAACCCAAAGGGAAACGACCGGCAAGAGGAGGAGGCAAAAAGAACAACGGCGAAGGGAAATACGGCGCGACTGAATACGTCCGCGAAAACGAGCACTTCGAAGCGTACTACTCGGCGCAAAAGATATGCTCGTCCGACGAGGATTTTGCAAACTTGATGCGCGTTTTGAAAACGGATTTACCGAGCAGTTTTAGAATCAACGGGGTTGGGAACTTTGCCGCGCGGATCAAGCAACGAGTGAAAAACGAGTTCGCGACGTTATCCGGAGCAGGGTTGGAAGATATTAAACCACCGAAAGCGGTGGAGTGGTATCCAGACTCTGGGGCGTGGCAATTTAGTTACTCCAGGTTACAGTTACGATCCGTGCCGCAGTTGAAGTCGTTGCACGAGTTTCTCAAATCCGGCCAAGAGTTTGGTTCGATCACGAGGCAAGAAGTCGTGTCGATGATACCGACGCAGTTTTTGAAGGTTGAACCGCACCATAAGGTTTTGGACATGTGCGCTGCGCCTGGATCGAAAACGTTCCAAGTTTTAGAGGCGTTGCATAGGGATTTTGAGAGTTACGATCCGAGCTTTGGGAGTTTTCACGCGGACGCGGAGGGAGGAAAAGCAGAGTTGTCCGCAAAGATGCCGACTGGGTTTGTCGTCGCCAACGATGCTGATTTGAAGCGCTGTAATTTGTTGACGCACCAAACGAAACGCGCGAATTCGCCGTGCTTGTTGGTGACGAATCACGAGGGGCAGAACTTTCCTGTGATTAAAGGTGAACCCGGGAACGCTCAGGATGATTTTAAGTTTGATTCCATTTTGTGTGACGTGCCGTGTAGCGGAGATGGCACGATGCGGAAAGCGCCGGATATTTGGGCTCGATGGCACGGCGGCTTTGGAAATGGTCTGCACTCGCTGCAGATCAAAATCGCAAAGAGAGCCGCGCAGATTTTGAAAGTTGGAGGGAGGATGGTATATTCCACGTGTTCGTTGAACCCGATTGAAAACGAAGCCGTGGTGATGTCGCTGATGAAAGCGACGAACGGGGCGTTGACGTTGGTAGACGTGAGCAAAGAGTTACCGAACTTGAAACGATCGAACGGGTTGAGAGATTGGCAAGTTTGGGGGAAATCGAATCGTCGATGGAATTCGGCGGAGGAAGCGCACGAGAACAACGAAAAAGTTGTCGCGAGTTCCATGTTCCCGGATAAAGAGTTTTTAGATACCATCCCGATTGAAAATTGCGTGAGAATTTTACCGCACCACTCCGATACCGGTGGTTTCTTTGTCGCCGTTTTCGATAAGGTGAGAGAATTGGATCCGGAGATTGAGACGCAAATCGAAAACGAGGCGAACGGCAACGAGAGTAAAAAGTCGAAAACGAGAGAGTTTTCGAAATTTAAAGGTTTAGGCATGGCGGAAGTGAAGTGCCATTTCGAGTACCCGTCCTCGTCCTCGAATGGTGACTCTGGAGATCAAATTAAGCTCTCTTTAACCGTGGAACAGCCGAAACCGCCGAAAGAGAAGTACTCTCGCGACCCGCAAGATGGTACGTTACTCTTCCTCAACGCGCACGGTCAAGACCAATCGAGACCGGGTAGGAAAGGGTTCGACGGGGTCGCGCCCGTGAATTCTCCGGACGTCGTCGATCCAATCAACGAAAAGTACGGCATTCACTCGCTTCAAATCGAGAAAAACTGTGTCACGAGAACCGCGGCAGGGAGCAAACCGAAACGCGTGTATTATGTCACTCCAAATTTACGACAGTACATCGCCGCCGATACGAGGGAAAGTTTACGCATAACCGCCATCGGTTTAAAAGTCTTCGAACGACAAAACTTAAACGACGATAAAGACTCTTACTTTGGCGCAGACTCGAAAGTTTTGAGCTCGTGCAACTACCGATTAAACCAAGACGGTTTATTCCTAACTTTGCCGTTCATGACAAAACAAGCGATCACGATCACCATCCCCGAACTCCTCCAAATCCTCAAACTGAGAGGTTTGGCGTTGGTTGAAAACGAACCGGTACCGGACGGTTCCAAATTCACTCCGCGACCGAGTTTCACCGACGCGGAAACTCGAAAACACGTCGAAAGTTGCTCCCAAGGCTCGCTCGTTTGTTTGCTCCGCGACGAGGACGTTCAGAAACTCAACTGCTCTCGATCCGAATTCGCAATCACGTGTTGGAAAGGCAAAACGAGCTTAAACTTGCTCGTTTCGAAAGTCGAAACCGAACACTTGCTCGAAAAGTTAAAAGCGCACACGAGAGATGTGAACGACGACGCATGAAAAGAAGACACAACAACACGTAAAAAAGAAGAAGAGTTAAAAGAGAGTGTTATCAAAGTTGTATACTTATTTTTACGAATATAATGAACGCTATTACATCACGATTTACTTCGCGTAAAATTCCCAATAACAGTAGAGGGAACACAACATCTCCACAAACAATTCACGCTTGAATCACGAATCATTATTAAAAACAAAAAAAAAACTGCTTTTGATGACGCGATGAAAAAAGTGCATTTCAGGATGCCTCTGCGTCTCAAATTTCTATTCAAGTGCAAAAGATCTCATAAATATCTCAAGAAAAAACCGCTCTTTACGGGGAAGGAGGAAACACATTCTCTAATCACACAAAGAAGGTCACGAGGAGTGCAGAGAGACAGCGCGCGCACACACACGCGTAAACAAAGAGAGAGATATACCATGAGGCGATCGACGCGCGCGCACAGATCTTCCTCTGGAAAAGAAGAGGGAAAAGAAAAGAGGAATCTTGAGTCTCCTTTTCCAATCCGGAAACGGAGTGACGACACGTCGGAGTTTGAGGATGATTTTGTTGAGAAGAAGACTACGACGAAGAAGACGAAGAGGATGGGCGGTCACTCGGTCGCTGCGAACGAAGAAGCAAAGATCAAGACGAGATCATCGAAACAAAAAAAAGAGATCGTCGTCGTTCTCGAACGAGGAGGGACTGAAACAGCGGCAACGACGACGACGACGACGGATGATGGTGACGACGTTTCTCCCCAAAACGAGGAGGAGAAAAAGAAGTCAACGAAAACGACTGAGGAAAAGGAGAAAAAATTACGAATTTTACTGGTCGAGGACGACATCCCGACCTCCTTAATCATAACGTCCATGCTCACGCAAGCCGGAGCGATAGTGACGAACGCATCCAACGGGAAGCAAGCTTTAGAGCGATTACGAGATAACAATTATCACGAAAAGATTGATTTGATTTTAACGGACATCATGATGCCGGAGGTGGACGGCATCGAGTTGTGCTCGATTTTATCGAAGAATCCGAAATTGAAAGAGGTGCCGATAATTGTCATGTCGGTGAGCGATCATTTGGAAGCTACCGGGGAAGTTTTGGATGAGAGTAAAGCGCACGCGATTGGTGCGGAGGGGTTTTTGCAGAAACCGCTGAGTAAGGATGTGTGTAGGAGCATGGTCGGGACGCATCATAGGTTACCGTCGAACGGGAGTTCGTCGAGTTCGTCTTTACTGTTAACGACAACGACGAGGAATGGTGACGGTAAAAACGACAATAATAATAATAATAATAATAATAAGGATAATAATAAGGATAGTAATAATGATAACAACATCATCATCAACAACAACAGCGGTTCTGAGGAGAAAGGTTCGGGCGGCTCGGACGATCCATCGACTTTCAAACTCGCGGTGAAAGAATCTGGCGGTCTCGGAGTCCTCGACGAAGAAGGGACGAAGGAAATGGAAGAGATGAAAAAATCGAAAACGGCCGACCGTTGGACTCGAAATCAAATGCGAGATGCAGATTGCGGATCAGATGAAGGTTCTGGAGCCGGGGGTGGGAGAGAATCCTCCGGAAACGAAGAAGAAGGAGAAGAGGAGAAAAAGAAGAAAGAAGATTCGTCGGAAAAGGAGACCATGAAAACTACTACTACTACTACTGTTACTGCTCGAGAACTCGCGACGGCGCCAATGCAAGAAGAAGGACCAGGAACCTCGGCGCCAAGGACTTCAGACCTCATGACGAATATATTGCACTCGGAACAAAAGAAACTCTTCTCGGGTTTGTCGGTGCAACTCGTGCGCGCACACGGCGGTCCAACGGCTGTTCTCGAACTCGCGTTACCGCCACATTCACACAATAAAGGCGAAGGTAGTAACAACGATGGTAACGAATATACGAACGATTCTGATCGCGTCAAATTACGCCGGTCTGAGTCGCGCTCGGCGTTTCAATCATTCATCAAACAAAACGAGAACAAAAACGTTGGCGTGGAAACGGTAGCGTTACCGATTGATCCGATGTCGATGGTTTTTCCCAATCTGAATGATGGCGCGAAAGCAGATATGACTCCGGATGGTAAGAAGAAGAGCGGAAAGAATGCGACGAAAGCAGCGCGTTCGAGATTATCAAAGAAAAGTACTTCACCGCAGGCGGCGATGACTGAAGCGAAAGATGTGGAAGCTGCGGAACTCTTGGTCCAGTACCAGATGCAACAACAACAACAACAACAACAAGAACAACAAGAACAAGAACAACAACAACAAGAACAACAACAACAACAACAGCAGCAGCAGTACCAGATGCAAATGCAACAGCAGCAATTCATGCAAATGCAAATGCAATTCCACCTTCAACAGCAGAACTTCATGGGGGCGGCACAGGATCCGGCCACGGTGCAAGCTAACGCGCAAGCGTATCAAAATTTGATGCAGTCGTTGGCGATGTCTCAGCAGCAACAGCAACAGCATCAAATGCAAATGCCTCCTGGATTCAATCCCGCCGCCGCGGCTGCAGCAGCCATGTTTGCTTCCTCCTTGAATGGAGCGCCACCGCCAACGAGCATACACAGTAACGCCGGAATGGGCATGTTTCCGTACTTTCAACAAAATCAAGAATACGTAAATTCATTCGTGCAAGCGTTGGCATCCGCCGTCGAGAAGGCGCCGATGACAATGTTAGAACACCAACATCAGCAGCATCACTATGCGCCACAGCAGCCGGCCCAACCGTTCGTAAACACATCTGCGGCGCAAGTGAAGTTGGACAACATTGTTGCCAACAATACCAACGCTGCCGTCAACAACGTCAACACCGCCTCAACCTGTGCCGAGCGAAGAGCGTTGGCCATCGCTCGATTTCTCAAGAAGCGCAAGGAGCGTAAATTCGAAAAGAAAGTTCGATATGCCAGCAGAAAACGGCTGGCGGAAGCTCGACCAAGAGTTCGCGGTCAGTTTGTGAAAAAAGTGGTTGCCGTAGAAGAGGTACCGACGACGATAGCGGCGAAGATCGCGACGACGACGACGACGAACAGCGACGAAGAGGCGAACAAAGCGAGTGAAGAAACTTTGAAAATGAAAGTTGTGGACGAATAAAGTGTGAAAGCGCTCCTCCTCTCGCAGAAGCAATAACATATAACAACATTAAGATAAACGTAATAATAATTCAATCGTGTAAATGTATAACAGCTAATACGCGGCATTCTATCTATGACTATATTAAATCTCATCTCTACCTACTGTATCTATCTCTCACGTTATCGGAAGGAAACTCACGTATCGCTGATTTTGCATCACGAGGAAAGCGCAAGTCCTCGGCGCCAAAATCTCGACCTCTTGTTCTTCTTCGCATTCTCCTTCAACGCTCGACGACGGTTGCTTTCGTTTCCTATCGCTGCTGTTCTTCATCTTCATCATCTTCTTCTTCGTTCTCGTGGTTGTCTGCAATGCTTCACAAGAAGGTTGATTCGGAAACGCGTGGGCGCAAACAACGCAAAACTCAAACTGATCGTCCTTCTCGATCATTTCATTCGTCGCTTTGAGCGCTCGCTCGAGGTGATTTGATGTTAAAAACCCGCTCCATCGTGCAGTATGAAGGCGACAGGCAGACGGAGACTCCTTCGCCGCCTCTTCCTTCTTCTCTTTCTGCCGACTTCGCAAAGCAGCGACGCTTACAATTTCGAGTATTTTCCGTAAAGTCTCCTCGTGCTCACCAGATGTTATCGCGGCGCTCTCTTTGCTCTCCACGGACCGCCGAAACGATTCAACGAGTTCAAACAACCTATTTTCCTCTTTCTCACATTTCGCTTCTCCTGTGCACTTTTCAATTTTCCGACTCGAAATCTCAACCGCGTTCTCGCCGCTTGCAAAACTAGACCTCTCAATCTCTATCGCTTCGTTTCCAACCTCAAAGTGCGCGAGGAGCACATTACTGCCACCACCATCACCAGCTATGTTACCCAACTTCCCTCCAGAGGAAGAAGTTTGACGATGAAAAACCCTCCTCGCATTATCCGTCACGCGGTCGTGCGTCGTTCGCCCGGGTACAAAGTTATCGCTCCGTAAGTTTATCGCGACGACTCTCCGTCTCCTCTCTTCTTCTCTCTCAGACGAAGAACTTCGAGAGAGCGGTCCGGACACGCCCAGTCTCTCGCACAGACGCTCGCTCAAAATCGCTTCGAACCGGCCTCGAGCGATGGAGAAAATATCCTCCTCCTCGTCGCCAATCGAGAGTAAACTCAACTCTTTTTTCTTCTTCCCTTCTTTCTCTTCATCTTCTTTCACGTACTCGTGCACAAAATGCGCGTTCAAAACATCCGCCATGGTGCACTTTCGAATCACAGAAAAAGATGCACGATCTAGGGCATCGATCGAAAGAATCTTTGCTGCCGATGATGCCTGTTCGTTCGCCTCGTTCTTCTGAGAATTCTCGTTTGAAGTTGAAAACGCGAACAGTTCAATCGAGGAGAGAAATGTCGGCACGAAATCATCAGACGAAGAGGAGGAAAAAAAAGCGACGTGTTTGGGATGGTTGAACGAAGAGTATCGACATCGCAAAGTCGTCGTCGTCGTCTTCCGATGTTTGCTCGTTTCTTTCTTCCTCTTCTTCTTCTCCTTCCTCTTTTTCTCGCGCATGATGATCGCTCAGAAAGAGCGGGATGTTGTGTGAAATGGTGGTTCTTTTTTATTTTGTTGTGTGCGGTTTTATTTTACATCCCCTGGTGCTCCTCCATGTCCTCCCGTCCCAGTCCGGCAAAATTTTTTTGCATGCATGAGGAAAAATTTTCACCCTTTCACCCGGGGGCGCCTCCACAGCCTACAGCCTACACCCTTTTGATGTGTGCGTGCGAAGTACATTCTTAACAGCCTTAATGAATCTTTTTCAAACCGTGAATAGAGGACCACACACTGTACATACTAAACTAGAATTAAAGAGCTAACTAAAGCGCATGCTAAGGCGCGCTTTCCTCGCAAGATCACATCAAAACTTTCCCGTCTTTCGAAACTTCCACGACTGCAATATCTCGCCCCTCGGGAAGATTCTTTTCACAAAATTCATAATACGACCATAACTTTTTCATCTCCAGAGCGAGATCATGCTCCGAGCACTTGTTTAACTGCTCATTCTTCGGGTTTCTATCTTTGTTTGATTGCATGATTTTCTTTGACTCCAAAGGAAAATTGCGAAGCGGTAAGTGCTTGTCCAGGAGCTTCAAAACGCTTTCGATGGCATCGAACTTGAACAGCACGAGTTTATCCCACGGCGCGGTTGGGTTATCCATGTCAATTTGGAATCTTTGGGGTTCAAGTATATAGAATATGGTTTCATTATTGAGCACTTCTTCGCATGATTTGCCGTCTTCAAACATTTTGGTCACGTTCGCATTCCTGTAATTGTTCATGGAAAAGAAGTGTGATACCGGATCTCTGCATGGTATCAATGCAACTTTCGTGGCGTTTTTGTGAATAATTGAGTTTAATATCCATTTGGACCAATCAGACATATGGATTTCTTCGGAAACGATGGCGCAGTTATGATAACCTCTTTTCTCTGCGTTTTTCGTTGACCAAATAGAATTCTCCTTAGTCGAGCAGGTGTCCTTTTGATACACGGCAATCATCTTTTCCGTGTCTTCTAATTCTTCCATGCACGAAACGCCTTTATTCCCGCAGGCGCCGTAATATCTCCTTGCTATGTCTTTGGCAAACGAAGATCCAGCCGTTTTCATAATGTGCACGTGCGAATACCACGAGTTACCCAAAGGTAACCCGTACTCGTCAAGAGTATTATTCGTCTCCAAATACATTGCTCTATATGCTTTCAAATACCCCTCCTTGTCTGTCTGATGCGCCTGATACGCATTTTTAACGCTTCTGTGTACTTTCTGTGCCGCCGCAGACGACTTTGACGACGATAGAACCACGCCGACGACGATACCTACACAGAGCAACTGAATCCACGTCGTTGGATTCGTCTCGTTCGAGCGCGCGTTTATGGAGACGGAAGAAGATTTCACCGCCGCTTCTTCCGCGTACTCTTCGTCGCGAACGTTACCATCGCTCGATATCGTCGCCTTCGCAGCTCTCGAACGCATTTATATTCCCTTTTCCTCTCTGAATATCTTTTGCAGCGCGCGGTACGCACTTACATTTTGACGAGCTCGAGGTACAATATTTCTTTTTGCTTACACCTTCACCTAAAAAAGTGTCCAGAACCGTCTGTCGTGCTGTGTGTCGAGAAGATATGTACGGTAGATACCACATTCCTGAAATAGAAAGTGTGAAATTTTTTCCTCAAAAAAATTTTGCCCTGAAAGTCGGACGGGGTGGGGCAGGAGGAGCTCCAGGGGATATGCATGTAGAAAAGTGACGATTGGGATTATTGAATTTTGGCGGGAACTTCCCGGTGCACCCTGAGTGACCCTGGCACCCTGCCCATGGATGCGATCGCACGCATACGTGATAATATACACTCGTTCATCTATAAGCTAATAAAAATAAAGCTTCCTAGAAAGAATTATACCACGCACAGCGTGTGTACGTTTCTATTCATGTAACTGGTTCAACAACGGTAACTATCCCGTTCATCCCCACGTCCAAAACAGTTAAACTCCCCCTGAGTTTATCGCAGAAATTGTAGTACCCCCACTTCTTTCTCAACGCTTCAGCGAGTTTTTCTTTCGAACAAATCTTACTTAACTTCTCGTTTTCTGGCTTTCTCTTAGCGTTCGTACTCGGGTCGAATTTTGTTTCGAGTAAAAACTTTCTCACCGGTATGTGATTATCCAAGAGATTGAAAACGCTATC
>Ga0209308_10004323_pt1 | contig 11336 bp, 9 predicted proteins | sample COGITO_mtgs_1204_3_FD_184806 | JGI IMG/M metagenome (GOLD analysis project Ga0209308, IMG submission 184806) | Pelagic marine microbial communities from North Sea - COGITO_mtgs_120405 (SPAdes) (version 2) | ecosystem: Environmental > Aquatic > Marine > Epipelagic ...
CTTGAAGAGTTAGCTGAAACGCCCCTGGTTTTGTCGCTTGTGGACGAAGTACTCACAGGCGGATTGACAGATTGGTCAGGCTGAGTATTTTACTCGGCTCGCAATGCGGCGTGGGTTGGTAGCTCAGTCGGTAGAGCAACGGCCTTTTAAGCCGTGGGTCCCGGGTTCGAGCCCCGGCCAACCCACCACTATTTGCGCTTGCGAACGTCGCTATGATATGATTTTCAGAGGAGATTGACTATGCCCAAGGAATGTGCAGTATGTGCGAAACGCCGGGTTTCCGGTGGTAGCATTTCCCGACGCGGTCTGGCTAAGAAGCAAGGCGGTATCGGCACCCACGTAGTAAAGAACGTCAAACGGGTCTTTCGGCCGAACTTGCAGTCCGTACGGATTCGTCTCAACGGTACGGTTAAGCGCGCTGTTGTTTGCGTGGCCTGTATCCGCTCCGGCGCGATCGAAAAGGCCTAAGGCTGCTGTCGCAGCTTTGAGCCAGCGGTCACAAGCCGATGGGCTGATTGTCCTGCTCACAGACTTCGGTGTCTCCGATCCGTATGTTGGTGTCATGAAGGGCGCCATTGCCTCGGTGAACCCGGACCTGCGTGTTATTGACTTGACGCACGAAATTGCGCCGCATGACATTTGTTGTGCGGCGTTTTTTGTTGCACAGAGTGGCCCTCACTTTCCGCAGGGCACGACATTTATCGTGGTCGTGGATCCAGGTGCGGGGAGTGATCGCAGAGGCTTGATTGTGCGAACGCAACACGCCACACTGGCCGGACCAGATAACGGGGTCCTGATACAAGGTGCCGGAGACGCGGCCGAAATCCATTCCTTGACGGAGACGCGGTGGCACGGCAGCTGCCGCTCACATACTTTCCCCGGGCGCGATGTGTTTGCCCCTGTCGGCGCGCACGCAGCAGGCGGTACCCCGCCCGGGCAGTTTGGCTCGCTCGTTCGGGATCCGGTGCATCTTCCGGAGTCGGCGGCAAGCCGTGTTATTTGCATCGACCGGTTTGGGAATGCGGTTACCAACGTCCGCCCCGACGCCATCTCGGCGGAAGCCACTGTGCGATGCGGCGAGTTTGAGGCCCAGCGCGTGTCGCTGACGTACGCGACGGCCAATCCCGGCGACGCGCTGGCGTTGGTGAACAGCTACGGTCTGGTGGAGCTTGCAGTGAACCAAGGAAACGCTGCCGAGTCTCTACGCATCTCAGTAGGAGATAGAGTTTACCTGGAGGACGTCTATTGACGACTGATAATCTCGATCCCTGCTTGACGGGATTTATTGATGGCTGACGCGCGTAAAGATCGTATCCTGGTACTTGATGATGACCCAGGAATTATTACTGTGTTGAAAACGCTGCTGCGCCGGCAGGGGTACGAGGTGTTTACCCTTGAACATGGCGAGCATGTGGTTCGAGTTGTCGACGAAGAAGACATCGACCTCGTGCTGACGGACTTGGTGATGCCAGGGATCGATGGCATGGCAGTGCTCAGCATGCTGGTGAATTCCCACCCGAATACGCCCGTCGTCATGATGACAGGACATGCAGATGTCGACTCAGCGATCAATGCCATGCGGCTGGGAGCGTTTGACTACATCGGGAAGCCGTTCGATTTGGAGGAGTTGCTGGCGGTGGTGCGCCGCGCACTTCCGTTCTCGAATCTCGGCGGTACGGAGCTAAGCAAGGCCGTAGAGGCGAACATGGGCATGATTGGTGAGAGTTTACGCATGCGTCAGCTCTATGATCTGATTGCTGAAGCGGCAGATATGGAAACCACCTTCTGCCTCCTTGGAGAGTCGGGGGTTGGCAAGAGCTTGGTCGCGCGTGCGCTCCATGACTGTGGCGTTTTCCGCGACGGGCCTTTTATTGAGTTTGACTGTCTGGACATCCCGAGTGTGATGTTGCACGATGAGTTCTTCGGGGTTCCATTCTCTGCCAGGCGCGAGCCGGAGTCGCAGGTGCAGATGGAGCGACGTCGCGTACCGTTTGTGGGTTGCCTCGAGCAAGCGCACGGCGGCACGCTTTACCTGAATGAGATCGGCTGTTTGCCTCACTCCGTCCAGCATGATTTAGTTCGCGTCGTGCAGAGTGGGATGTTTCAACGCGATCGACGAACGATCCCGGCGGAGTTCCGGGTACTCATCTCTTCCACCGAGCCACTCGAACGCAAGCTGGCGCGCGGTGAGTTGCTCGAAGAACTCTATTACGGCCTGGGGCTGGCGACGATTGAACTTCCGCCGTTGCGTGAGCGCGCGGGTGACATCGCCCTCCTGACCCAGCATACGATGCATGACCTGAATCTAAATCGAGACAAGAAGATTTCGATTGAGATGAAGGCCATGGCGGCGTTGGAGGCCTACACCTGGCCCGGGAATGTCCGCGAGCTTGTAGGCTCAATTCGCCGGGCTGCGCGGCGCGCGGCCACTGAGGATTGTCGAATTCGGCTGGAGCATTTACCCCGACCCGTTCGCTACTGTTTCGTACGTTCCAGCCAAGGAAAAGGCTATTCAGACGAGTACGATTTGCGCTGGCGCTCCCTGCGAAAGTTTCTGCGTCAGAAGGAGATGGAGTTTGTGACGCACACGTTGCGTGCTATGGATGGCGATCGTAATAAGGCCGCGCACGCGATGGGAATATCGGCAGAGCAGTTCGAAGAGAAGTACGGAGAGGACCTATGAAGTGCGCAGCACTTCTCATTGCGGTGGCCCTATTTACAGGCTGCGAGACATTTGAAGACTCGTTCTATAAGCGACACCAGCTAATCACGATTCACGAACTAATTCCGCGGGTTTCACCCCGTATGGGCAAGTTCGAACGCGCGATTATGGTCGATGGCCAGAGGCTGTATGTGCGTAGGTTGCCAATGCTTGCCTCACCAGGTATCGCAAGTGCAGAGGCACTCGAATCGCGGGATGGTACCTTTCACCTCGCCTTGCATCTAGATCGCCATGGTGAAAACTTGTGGACGCAGGCCGCCATTGACTATCATGGCAGGCGGCTCGTGTTCATGGTAGACGGTATTTATCGCGGGACTTTTGTGGCGCGGTCCTATCCGGGATCGGGCTCGATTCTGGTGCCGATTCGCTTGCAGGCAGATGACGCGATGTTGATCGCTGAGGCAGCCGAGAAGAACTATAAAACTTTTGGTAGAAATCAATAACGGGGACGACATGACAATAGACGAACTTGAGGCGAATATCTTGGGCGTGGCTGAGAACGATTCAGCAGCTATCGCAAAACTTTTGGAAGGACTTGCTCAGCAGAAGGCGTTGGAAGCCGCAGAGAACAGCGCGCTCGCCGAAGGCCTCCCGGTGATTCTTGAGGACCCCGACGCGGCTGCGGCTAACCCTCAACTGCGCGACTTAGCCCTACATGCTGCTCGGCTGGGCGTAGATGTGATGGCTGTCCGCGACACCATCGCTGCAAGCGTGCGCAAAGAACACGGCGACTATCCTGATCCGGCCGGCCTGATTAAGGCCTCCGCAGTTCTCGACAGCAAGATCGATATTCGAGTCGTGCGCCAGAGATTGGAGATCATCAAGATTTTTAGGGAAGACTCTATCGTCTGGCATAATTCGTTCGGCCTTGGCACCGTGACTGAGATTGACGGGTTCAGTGATCTCGTATCTGTGAAGTTTCAGACTCGGCAGACGTTCTCCATGGCCCAGAGCCTGGCGACGCTGTTTGTCGCAAAGCCCGCTTCAAAAGTCGCCGAGTTATCCGGCCGCATCGGCAGCTGGAAGCCTGAAGTCGAGGCCAAAGAGCTGGACGAACAGATCGGCGCCAGCTTCCTCCCCCGAATCGGAAAAGTCGGGCCTGTGACCGCCAGCCTTATCGTTCCACGGCTAATGGCCAAGCGGGACTATGACGAGTGGCGGAATGCCAAATTGGCCACTGCCAGCAAAGCAGTCGCGCCCAAGGCAGAGCGTACTTGGGATAATGCACGAAGCCTTGAAGAGCTGATTATCGGCCTTGATGGCGTCGACAGCATCGAGCCCGATGAAGAGAAGCAGGCGCACATTCTCACTCTGTTCAACTTTGCTGCGCGCAAGCCAATGAACAAGCAGTTCTTTGCCACTGCTATGGGCCGTCTATGGCTCGCAACAGGCGGCGCCGACTGGCAAAAAGAAATGATCGGCGCGCTTCCGCAAGACAGCATCGCCTGGAGTTCCCACGAAGAGGTCATCGATGTAATCAAGAAGCTTTCCGCTAAGGAAGTGGTGGGCTGGCTCAACGCCGTGTTTCAGGCCCGAGGCCGGGAATGGTTCGATGTGGTCATCATTCTGCTGCCCGCTCGCCTGCTCTCTGGTGTGGAAGGAATTCTGAAAGCCTACGATGGCGACCTGCAGGACATGCAGCGACTCGCTATCGACAGCATCCGGCGGGGGACGGCGAATGCTGACATCGTGGTTTGGCTATGGAAGCAAAAAGCACATCGCGAGACCGCATTCTCTAATCCTATCGCCATTTTCCGCGTCCTGAACAAACCCGCAAAGGGCGACTACATCAAGGCGCGCCGCGACTTGCTCAAGCTCGTTGTGGATGATCAGTCGTTCCAGAAGCGGCTGATGCGAGACGGCGACGAAGCCGGAATCTCGGCTCTGGTTAAAACCACCAAGAACACCCAGGTGCTGAATAAAGGCGAGCAACAGAGCCTGCTTGTGAAAATCTGCCGGATCTATCCGGAAGCGCGGGAGATCGTCGAGGAGCGGCGCAAAATCGTCGCCCGCCGTCCGATGGACAAGAAAAGCTCGTTCGCCAGCATTCAGCAACGGCAGGCAGAGCTCAAAGACATCGTTGAGAAGCGGATCCCGGCGAACATTCGCCAAATCTCCTTGGCCCGCAGCTACGGGGACCTTCGCGAGAACGCAGAATTCAAGGCCGCCAAAGAAGAGCAGCGGTTGCTTCGTTCCCGTCAAGAAGAGCTAGAACGCGGCCTTAAGACCGTGCAGGGCACAGATTTCAGTGAAGTGATCCCTGGAGATATCGTGATCCCCGGAGCGTCCATCACCATCAAGCTCGAGGGCAAGGATGTGACCTACCACATTGTCGGGCTCTGGGACAGTGACCCTAAACGCCATCTCATCTCATTCGACACGCCACTTGGCAAGGCGATGATGGGAAAGAAGATCGGCGACGACGTAGTCATGCCGACTGGCGCGACTGCGACTGTCAAGGGGATTGCCAAGCTTACAGAGGAAATCACAGCCTCGCTAAGGCTCGCAGAGGCCTAAGCCATGGCTGGTGAGGAGGTATCGCGGCGCTCGTTTCTAAAGCACGCGGGAATTGTTGGAGGCGCGGCTGCACTCAGCGGCTGCGCTCCGCAGCAAGGCCCTGCTGCGGGCGGCGGTGCGAGCGGTAAGCACTATGAGTGGCAGATGGTCACCGCGTGGCCAGCAAACTTTCCGGTGTTGCAGGAGTCTGCCGAAGAGATTGCTGCCTGGATTGCTGCCATGTCAAGCGGACGCCTGACTATTCAGGTCCACGGCGCTGGTGAGCTGGTTCCAGCTCTCGGCGTGTTCGACGCCGTGGCGCAGGGCAGCGCCCAGATGGGGCACAGCGCTGCTTACTACTGGAAGGGAAAATCCGCTGCCGCGCAATTCTTCACCACCGTGCCATTCGGTTTCAACGCCCAACAGATGAACGCCTGGCTACTTGCAGGCGGCGGCATGGAACTCTGGCGTGAGTTGTATGCCGGCTTTGGGCTGGTTCCATTTGCCATCGGCAACACCGGCGTGCAGATGGGCGGTTGGTTCAGGAACGAGATTGGCTCCCTGAGTGATCTCAAGGGACTCAAAATGCGAATACCCGGCCTAGGGGGCGAAGTCCTCTCCGCAGCCGGCGGCAAGGCCGAGCTCACCCCAGGTGGCGAGATCTACACCAGCCTTGAACGCGGCCGTATCGACGCTACTGAGTTTATCGGTCCGTTTCACGACACCAAGCTCGGTCTGCATAAAGTCGCAGACTACTACTATTATCCCGGTTGGCATGAGCCCGGCTCCACCTTGGAGATGATGGTCAATAAGGCCGCATACGACGAACTACCAGCCGACCTACAAGCCATCGTTACGGCGGCTGCTGCTCGCTCCAACATGCTGCTGCTCAGCCGCATGGATGCCGCGAACTCCACAGCGCTCGTGGAGCTTCGTGCCGCAGGCAAGACCAAGATCCTCCCATTTCCTGAGGACGTCCTTAGCGGACTGCGCAAGCATGCCACCGAAGTCCTGGACGGGATGGCCGGAGATCCGTTTACCAAGCGGGTCTACGAGTCATACCGCGCGTTTCGTGAGAACATTAGCGTTTGGTCTAAGGTCTCCGAACAGGCCTACTACGACCTCTGAAGAAAGCCGGCCGCGGAATATAGGCATGGAAGAAAGAAGAGGATGGTCAATAATCGGGCCAGTAGCCACGCTGCTGTTTATGCTGATGCAGGTCCCCAAGCGGTCTACTGGTGGTTCCAGCCTTGGTGCTCCCGGCGGCCTTGGCCTCCTTTTCTATCCCCTCGCGCCCTGCGGCGGCCCCGGCTGTTGGCCACGACGCAAACGCGAATTCTGAAGGTAGGAAACAGCCGTGTTGAAATCATCTATGATCCAAGTCCTGGCAGCCCTGCTTGCCTTTACCGTCGTGGCTGCGGACCGGCCGAACATCGTTCTCATTCTGGCCGACGATGTCGGGCACGGCGACATCAGCTTTCACGTTCGCTCACACCAGCAAAAGAAGCCGCTGGTCGAGACGCCGAATATTGATGCGCTGGCGCAGCAAAGCCTTTGGTTTCGCGATGGCCATTCAGCCACCGCCCTGTGCGCGCCCACGCGTTACGCGGTAATGAGCGGAAACAATAACTACCGTTCCTACGCGCCGTGGGGCGTCTGGAGCACCTTCGCCGAAACGGCATTCAAACCGGGAGAGGTGACGCTCGGGACGGTCGTCCGCGATGCCGGCTACAACACCGGCTTCATTGGCAAATGGCATCTTGGGGGCGACTTTTACATCCCAGGCACCAAGACCATCTATCGCGGGGCGAAGAACGGAGACCTGACTGGAAAGGTAGACCTGCGCCAAATGGTTGGCGGTGGTCCCAAGGACTGCGGATTCGACTACGACTTCACCAGCACCTGCGGCGTCCAAGGCCCCATCTATCTACTCTACGAGAACCAGGTCTGGTATCCCTGGGCCAAGGACTCTGAGATCATCTTCTTCGATAAAAACAGCGCGCCCTATGCAAAAGACATCTCCGACAAAGGCCCGGGAATGGGCGATACAAACTGGGACGCTCGTGAGTTAGGGAAGGTGATCTCTGCCAAGGCCGTAGACTTCATCAAAGCCAGTGCCGAAAAGGAAGATCCCTTCTTTCTCTACTATTGCACACACACCGTCCACTTGCCGCACCGTCCGACAGCTGAGTTTGATGGGCGCAAAGTCAAAGGATCTGGTCCGACCGCTCACCTGGATCTGCTCGCAGATCTCGACATGCAGGTCAAGCGAATCGTCGATGCGCTGCTAGCCAGCGGCACCCTCGACAACACGCTCTTTATCTTAACCTCCGACAATGGCGGACTGGTAGATTGGAATGCATCCAAGCTGGGTTACCAACCTGGCGGTGGCTGGAACGGCTCCAAAAATTCGCCGTTAGAAGGTGGGCATCGTGTGCCGTTCTTCGCCGTTTGGCCGGGGCATATCGAACCGGGGAGTACCGACGAGCTGGCTGTGAGTCAGGATTTCGTCGCCACGTTCGCTGCCTTGCTCGGTACAGAGCTCCCCGATGGACAGGCGCTCGATTCGAACAACTTGCTGCCGCTGCTCCTCGGCAAGGACGGGTTCCAGCGGCGCGACTACTTCATGCATCAGGCTGGCGCTGGTAAGCAACTCATGTACCGCAAGGCCCCGTGGAAGCTGATCATTCAGACGAACTGGAAGCGCACGACGTTTGAGCCCAAGGCCCTCTATAATCTCGAACAGGATCCGGGGGAGACCAAGAACCTGATCAAGAATCCAGAGCTTAGCGTCATCGTCAAGCGCATGTCTGCGGAATACCAGGACGTGTTGGAATCGGGGGTACCGACTGCGCCGGGCCGCCGGTAAAGGCCGCGCTACTTCTGGCTTTGGCTGCGTCATACCTCGTCGCAGCCGACAGGCCCAACATCATCGTTTACTTTGCTGGCGACATCAGTGCCCGAGAATTTCCCATCTACGGCAGCAGCGTCTAGACCGAACCCGAGCGTGAGGACACCTCCAGTCCCAAGTACCGGGCCAAGACCCCGGCCATGGATCGCATGGCGTGAGCAGACTGCTGGATCAAGATTGCCTGGGCCGCCACCGTCTGCAGCGCCAAAAGTGGTGGGAGAATAAGGCCACGGGCGAGTTGATCGACGACACCGGCAAGGTCCGGGACACCTACTCAAGCACGGCTGGTACTGTTACCCAGATTTGCGGCTAATGAACCGCCCCGCTGCGCCCGGTACACTCAGTGGGTGTCACAACTCCGCGGAATCCAAGCAGAACTTCGGGCTGCACAGCTACGGGCCAGACATAGAGCTAGGCTTCGCCTTTAACTTCATAGAACGCCAGCAAAAACAGAACAAGCCTTTCTTCATCTATCATACCACGCACCTTGGCCATACCGCTTACGACTGGCTTAAGCCAGAGGACGGCCAGTGCTGGGTTGGCACCCCCCGTCCTGGATTAGGATTGCCAAGCCTACCACGGCAAGGCCCCAAACATCACCGGTGACAATGGCGTGTAAGACACCCACGGCGTGCCACCGGGCCCCCAAAAGCCGAAGAAGCCCAAGAGGAAAAGAAATAACGCTGCGGAGCCTGAGCACCTCTAGCCTCTCGTGGTGCGATCAGTGCCGCGAGGACTGTCCCAATCTTGGACAGTCTTCGCTGGGAGCGCGGGTGGAGCGCCCGCATTATTTCCGCGTTAAGAGCCATACACTATGCGATTGTTTCGAAGCAGAAAGAGTGCACCAATCCATTGGCGCCGGTCATTAATCGTGGCCTACTTCCCGGGCGTTTTCGTCCTTGAATTGAAAGGCTACTCATGCGTGGCCCTTGAGTCAACAACGGAACCTGAATAGAAGTAGTATCCCCTGCCCGCGTTGCAACGCTCAGAAGTGGGCGTTTGAGTCCGCACAGGAACCAGAATCGGGCAAGCGTTGCCGCTTGTTCAATCCTCGGCAGGATAGTTGGCAAGAACACTTTTCCTGGAGCGCCGACCTGCGGATTCTTGGGAAGACAGGTGTGGGACGTGCCACAGCGGACCGCCTCCGAATGAACGCGCCTGATATTCTTGCGACACGGCGCCTGTTGTTCGAACTAGGAATTGATGTTGCCTGATGCGCAGGCGTATACGCTGGCTAGATTCACTCTTTACTGACAAGAGCACAGCAGTGGCCAGCATTACTGAGACTACGCTGGTGGCCGGCTGAGAATGGAGGCCGGAGTGACGCTGTGGCGCCAAGAATGCGTCATTGCTTGTCACAGCTCCATGTCATAGCAACTAAGGGCTCGACTCGAGTCGATTGCTTTGCGGCGTGCCGTTAGGCCAGGGCAAAATTCGCTGTTTACCAGAGTTCCCGATCGAGGCTGCGGTATTGGATTGCCTCGGAGATCTCGGGGATCGAGAGGACCTCACTGCCGTTCAGGTCGGCAATGGTTCGCGCTACGCGCAGAATGCGGTCGAAGGCGCGGGCGCTGATTCCCATCTCGCTGAGCGCGAGCTTGGGTAGTTGCGCTGCGGGAATCGGTTGCTCGTGAAATGGTGACCTGGCCATCTTCCATGGCTGATGTAGGATGATTTTGGAAGCAAAGATGTCATAGCTTGTCACAGCTCCGTGTCATAGCTTGTCATAGCTCATTCAGAACATAGTGCCGGGTGGGATCTGTGGGGCCAGCGCCAACTTCCTTGATCAGGCCAGCAGCAAGCAAGCCACTCGGGTCTCGTTGTAGTGTTCTCTTGCTGACCGCGGGGCAAGCTGATTCGAAATCGATGATCTCAAAACGGCCATTGCTCAGCGCCAAGCCCAATGCTCCTTCTTGTCGTTTATTCAAACTGTGCTGCCGTACTAACACATCACGACGGATCACTTGTTCGCCGCGTATTCGTACCTCTAGCATCTGCGTCTCGAGCCCAGTGACGAAGTATTCCAGCCAGTGAGTCATGTCCATGCCGTTGTCTTGCACGCCTTGAATGGCATCGTAGAAGGCGCGACGGTCGCGGTCGTAAAAATCACTGATTGTGAAAAGGCGCTTGAAGTCGTAGCCGCTCTTGTATAGGCAGAGCGTGGAGAGTAAACGCGACGTACGCCCGTTGCCATCCAGGAATGGATGGATGTGAACCAGCTGAAATTGCGCAATTCCGCTCACGAGAACGGGGTGAATCTCCAGGTCGGCATTCAGCCACTTTACGAGCTCCGACATCATTAATGGCACCTCCACCGCGCTCGGTGGGGTATAGATCACCGCTCCCGTTGCAGAGTTCGAGACGAAGTTCTGGAGCCGCCGGTAATCACCAGGTGCAGCGGCACCACCGCGCACACCTGTCACCAGATAGCGATGAATCTCGCGGATCATGCCCTCGGTAATCTGGTCACCGGCCTCAAGAAAGTCGGAAACGAAAGTAAACGCGTCGCGAAAATTCGTTAACTCCCGCGCATCCTCCGGATTGACGTTCGGCAGAGACTCGCCCTGCCACAAGCGCGTGGACTGCTCCAGTGTCAGCTGGGTGCCTTCTATGTGGGTGCTGTGATGCGCCTCGCGAATCAGTGCCTTGTCGCTCATCTCCCTCACCCACTCGCCTGAAAGTTGGGCTGCCTCCAGAAAACCGCGCGCGCGCTCGATCTGTGTGATCGCCGCCGTCATGCGGTTGGTAATGGTAAAGGAGGGGGTAAAGGCGTCAGGGATCATATCTTATTCCATCTGCAATTATGCAGATTCAGGGCTGCTCCACACCAAGCCGACTTTAGGGGAAAGAGTGGCATAATTCTCACTGTGTGGATAAACTCTGCTACCAGAGTTCTCGGTCGAGGCTGCGGTATTGGATGGCCTCGGAGATCTCGGGGATCGACAGGATCTCACTGCCGTTCAGGTCGGCAATGGTTCGCGCTACGCGCAGAATGCGGTCGTAGGCGCGGGCGCTGATGCCCATCTCGCTGAGCGCGAGCTTGAGCAGTTGTGCCGCAGGATCGTCCAGCTCGCAGTGCTCGCGGAGTTCCTTGGACGTCATCTGCGCATTGCAGTGCGTTGCGGAGTCCGCAAACCGCTCTGACTGCTTGCTGCGGGCAGCTTGTACACGGTCGCGCAGAACTTGGGATGATTCGCCGGTGGGGCG
>Ga0209308_10004341_pt1 | contig 11302 bp, 4 predicted proteins | sample COGITO_mtgs_1204_3_FD_184806 | JGI IMG/M metagenome (GOLD analysis project Ga0209308, IMG submission 184806) | Pelagic marine microbial communities from North Sea - COGITO_mtgs_120405 (SPAdes) (version 2) | ecosystem: Environmental > Aquatic > Marine > Epipelagic ...
CGGACGGAGTTGACGGTTCGTTTCCCGAAGGCGGAGCGAGGAAACGGTCGTTGGGTTTGGGAGAGGTTTGGAGGGAAGGAGGCGTCTCGGTGGAGAGGGAGGCATTGCGTTGAAGCCAATACCATGCGCGGTGGGTATTTTGCGGCGCCGAGGCGGCATGTCCTCGTCCTCGCGTCGCTGCGCGTTGCGTTTCAAGGTGTGAGGGAATGCGTTTGGATTTCGATTTATACGCGTTAGGGATTGATTTTGATTACATTCAATCGGTATCGATGCCCGGGGGGTTTACGAGATGATGGTATACAAATTACGTGACGGCAGACCAACTCCTAAAGTTATGCGTGTGCGTGCACACCGCCTCGACGACGTCCGGGTTCCCTTGTTCTCCGACGACGAGTCCGTGGACTTTCAACCCGCGCTCCGATTTGCGTTGGTCGAGCGCGTCCAACAAGTCTTCTTGCATGGGTTTGATTTCACCGTCCGTGACGAGGAGGATGTCCGCGTTTTCCCACTCTTCGGTGTCTAAACGCGCCAAGGCGCGTTCGAAGGGTTCGTCGACGTCCGTGCCGCCGTGGAATGAGCCTTCGAGGAACGCGAGTAAATCGGAGAGGCCTTTGGCGGAGACTTTGAGTTCGAGTTCCATGCAATCGCCCGGGCCGGAGAAGGCGTAGAGGAAACACGGGCGGTTGGTCGTGCGCGCTTGTCGAGCGCACTCGAGAGTCATGCACTTGGCGACGGTTTCGCGGGCGCCCATCATGGATCCAGAGGTATCGAGACAGACAATGATTGGACCGCATTCCGCCGCGGGACGGGTTTCGAACCCTTCGACGGTAACCGCGGGCGTTTCCGCCCACCCGACGCGTTCGTACGTAGCTAACGTGCGTTCGGCGCGACGCGCAAAGTGTAACCGGCGAGCAGCGGCGGAGTCTTTCATAGCTAACAATTGAAGCTCGGCCGGGAGTACGCGCGAGATATCGTCCGAGCGAGTTAAACCGCTCGTTTGTTCGGGTTCCATGGGCGATCGCGTCAAGCCTTCCGGGAATCGATTGCGTTCGCGCTGTCGAGGGGCGCGTTTTAACGGGCCTCTTCCCGAACCGCGTCCTAAAGAACGCACGATGTCTCTCAGTTCCTTCAAATCTTGCAACTTTTTCCGCAACTTTTCCATCTCTTCCCAACCGGTGACTTGCCACAACCCTTTGGATAAATCAAACCCTTCCGGCCCTTCGGTTAAATCGTTCAAATCTAAACCTTCGAACGCTTTCGAGGCTTTTTCCAGTTTATCCACCGCGGGTTCCCATTGCTCTTTGAAATCTTCCATCATCTTTTCCACCATTTCTCTCTTTTGTTTCTCTTTTTCCTTCCGTTTCTCCTCCGCGTTCGACGACGCGTCGTTGTCTTTTTCCTTCGATTCCATGTTCATCTCGATGTCGTCCACGTCCGTTTCGTCTTTCCCGTCGCCGTCGCCGCTGGAGCCACCTCCACTCGTCTCCCCGTTAGGATCGCCTTCCTCTTGATTGGTATCGTCTCCTGCTCCGCTTCCATCTGGGTTCATCTCCTCGTCCTCGTTCGGTTCTTGCTCTCCGCCTCTGCTTTGACTGCTCTCCGTGCTTTGCCTCGGATCGGAATTCGGATCCTCCTCTTCCTCGCCGTCCATCGCGACTTCGTACTGGTACAAAATATCCAAAACGTTCCGCATCAACGTCTTCAAAACCGGAGGAAACTTCCTCGTAAACCTCGCCATATCTAACTCCCCCAACGTTTCCAACAACGCCTCCCGAAACGTCTCGTCCTCCGGCCAATCCACCGCGTGGGGGTCGAATCCGTTCGCCGACGACGAAGACGACGAAGACGAAGATTTCGGTAAAAACCCTTTCTTCAAGGCCTCCTCCCATTGTTCGTACCCATCTTTCGCCTTCCTCAGCTTTTCCACGTCCCCTCTCGTCGTCGGTAGCCTGAGTAACATCGGTAATACCTCCGGCGGAATCTCGCTTAAAATTTTTGGGCCTCCGGGAAGCCTCAGCATGTTGCCGTAATTCGCCAACGCGTTTTGTTTGGACACTTCCTCGTCTTCGAGCAAACTTTCCCTGGTTCGTTCGAGGACGTCTAAAACGGTTCGTTCCGAGCTGTCCTCGGAGAGGACGATCGGGGATTTCTCGAACGGGTTCGCTCTTAATAAGGAGGGTGGTGTCGTTCTCGTTGTTGTTCTGAACGCTTTCGAGAAGGAGCAAACGCGGGGAGCAGATGACGACGACGAAGCGCCTTTATTATTACAGCGCGAAGAAGAAAAGGACGACGAGGAGGACTGCATCGTAGTAAAATTCTGCCGAGAGTGCTGATGATAATACTACCGCTCGTCGTGCGGATGCCTTCGTCGCCCTGAGAGCCGTCCGTGACGTCTTTTTTGTCTGTCGCTCGAGCAAAGTGAAAGAAAATCCAATCGACCCCTACACCCTAAATAATAAAACCCTAAAACTGAGCAAACCTCAACGAGGGGAAAATTTTCAAAATTTCTCGAAAGAGTTACGCGTTTATTAAGATGGACGACGCGAGGACGAGTAAGCGACTGAAAGTACCATCATCTTCATCAGCAGTAGGAGCAGTAACAACGTGTCGTGATGATGAGAGCTTTTTTACCGACAAAAAACAACACCATACCATTGATGGGCTGAGGAAACAACAACGACAACAAAATCACGATTGTGATTTCCCCCAACAACAACTTTTGCTTTCAGAGTACAAACTGAACGAAACCCGGACAGAAATCGTCCTCGCGGAGACGAAAAGAGACATCGAAATGGCAATCGAACGAATCTACCGCGAAGCGATGAAATTGGACCACTTTTGCGATGGTGGTGGCGATGTTTTTGGGAGGAATCAACAGTCTCTCGTGGTTGGATTCGACATGGAGTGGAAGGTCCTGTATAAGAAAGGCGGAGGCGAAGCGAAGACGAGTTTACTACAGATGGCGTATTCAACCATAGACGTTTCAACAAAGTCGTCGTCGAAATCGAAAACGAAAAATGTGGTCGTTTTGATACGACTCGGGAAACGTTTGAAGTATAAAAACCCACTCCCGTCGAAACTGGTTCGGTTTTTAGAGGACCCCGCGGTGAGGAAAGCCGGCGTGAACGCGAGAGGGGACGCGCAAAAGCTACGAAGGGATTTTAAGGTACGCGTGAACGGAGTGGTAGAGTTGGACGCGTTGGCAAAGGCGAAGAATGTTGTAAGCGGTGATGGGAGGAGTAGCGGTAAAAGTGTTTCTGGGAAAGAACAGGAGAGAGATAATAATAACATCAACGCAAGTCAGCGATGGAGTTTAGCTCGATTGGCAATACGGGTGCTCAAGAAGCGAGTGCCGAAGGACGGGAACACGAGAACATCGAATTGGGAACGGGACGGGAAGTTGGACAAGAAGCAGTTGACGTACGCCGCGATCGATGCGATGGTTGGTTTGGATTTGTGGGTCGCGCTGAATAAGATGCGAGGGGATGGGTACGAGATGGATCCGGTTCCGGAGGGGTTCGTCTTTCGCGGTAGGATTTTAGAAGGCGAATACGATCCGGACGACGACGATGAAGAAGAAGAAGAAGAAGATGATGATGATGATGAAGTTGAGTACGATGAAGAAGAAATAGAACCATACGCCGCGCTTCGTGAAGCGGCGCTGACGACGTTAGAGAACGAGACGACGATAGGACAACCAGAACAACCAAAAACAAAAGAACAACTCGAACTCACTCGCGGCGCGAAACGCAAGACGCCCATTCCGGAAGACGTGGAGGAGATTTTAATCCAACATCTAGGCGGTAAAGCGGTCGAGGATATAGCCGAAACGCTCAAACTCACGTCAGCGGATATCTCCAAAAAGCTCACGATTGCGTTTAAAGCCGGTCATCCGTATTATTGGGATTTGTTAGGTGTTTCCAACGATATTTGGTTAACGTTTTTACAAAGCCGAGAGGAAAAGGCGTTGGCGACGATTCGAGAGCGCTTACCAAACGGCGCGGCTGACATGCCAAAGATTCTATTGTGCGCCTGTCGATTCGCAAGAGAGGTTTTACGAGATGGGAATCAGTTAGAAGGTGATGAGTCCGCGGAAGACGACGACGAAGAAGAAGAAGAAGAAGAATCCTCTTCCGACGACGAAGAAGAAGAAGAAGAAGAAGGAAAGAAGGAATAAGATATTAGAGTGTTTAGCAGCCAGGTAGCGTGTAGCAGTGTGTTTAACGCAGCAGGTGTTTATCTTTTGATGTTACAATTGTTTGTTCTTTTATACTAATAGGTGTTCATTCATTTATTATCTCGCCATTTTCTCAAAGACGTTCTTCTTCGCGATTTCAACGACAGCCACGTGCGCCTCGTCAACATCCATGTTTTCGTTGTTGTGTCCTCCACCATTCTTAGCGACTTCCGAGAAATCTTCCATGGACTTTGGTCCCGGGGGGTGCATCTTGACTTTTGGGTCGAACGACCACGGCGCCAGCGAAGCTAACTCTTGCTTCGCTTTCTTGCTGAGGTGTCCTTGTTCTTCGTCGTCGCCGTTCGACGCAAAGTTCATCGGCGCCGCCAACGCTCTCTCGACTTGCTGCAATCTGCCGCTTTCGTATAAAGCCGGATTGTTATTATAGTTCTTCTGGTACCCAACTGATTGCGCGTTTTGCAACACGTGCTGCAAACTGACATCCGTCGCTTTCCTCGTCCTCAACCAATCTAAAGCGCTTTCGTCCAACATCGACTGCTTCTTCCTCCAGGCGTCCAACATCGGCGAGCCGATCAACTTTTGCGCGTTCGTCCCCGCCCAAGGACCCGTTTTCGGTTCCCACGGTTCGTTTATTTTCTCGGTCAGACAAGAGAGCCACTTTGATCGATTTTCGAGATCGCATCCGTTGACGATCGGCTTCGCTTCCGCGCGAACGCCGTAGCAACACGAAATGTCCGGCAAGTACGCGCATCCTTTAAATGAAACGTGGACGAGCTTCGTTGGATCGGCCAATTCTTGTTTATGCCACGAAAGCAATGCGGCTGGTATGTAATCGTATTTATACTTCTTTGAGTGCGAACTGGCGATTTTGTGCGACGCGGCTTGCGCACCGACGCCGAACGCCATCACTTCGTCTTCGCGGACGTCTATTTGTATCCCCGCTTGCGTTTGGTAACACGGAGCGAGATGGTCGAATTTGTAGAAATGTTCGGTGTTGGCAAAGAGGTGGACGATGTCGGCGCAGAGGTCGTGACGAGCGCACGGCGTTACGGGGAGATCAAGTAAAGCGTCGCGAAGCCAGAGTAACGCGGCGCGATTCTTGGAGAGTAAACGACTTTCGTTGTCGTCGTCGTCTTCGTTGGTTTCTTCATCTCCCGCTGCCGGCACCAAATCCATCATTTCTTTCGATTTGAACTCCAAAGAGGAGAGAAACGAGAGGTACTTTTCGCGCTGCGCGTGCGAGAGCGTCTTGCGTCTGGAGTGTTGCGCGATGGTTTGAGAAAGGAACAGTGCAACGCTCGGCGCGTTTTCATGCGGTTTATCTTTTGGCGCGTTACTTTCCACGCCCCCGTTGACGGTGCCGTTTTCTTCTTTCTTGGCGCCTTTCGACCACCGGCCTCTTCCTTTCCGTTTCTTTCCGGCGCCACCGTTTACTGGTGATATTGCTTTTACTATCGTCGTCGGCGGCGGCGGCGCCGTCGTCGTCGCTGTTGTCGTCGGATCATCAGAATCTGCCGCTGGCGCAACATTTGGCGGTGCCGTAACGATTTTGTTGCACCAAAACTTTTCGATGGTCTCCTTCGCGGATAATTTCGCGTACGGCGGCGGACTCGTGCCATATTTCGGTGAATCGAAACCTTCTCCTAACGTCAACAAACGACGGATTTTTGACATGCACACGGCAAGCGCTTGAATTCTATTTTCTCTTACCGCCATAGCTTCGATTTCGGCGTTTTTCTCGGTATAAACAAATTCACCTCGATATCCCGGATCCCCGCGTTTCCTCCTGTTGATGTGATGTTCCTTCGCGGCTTCGTAAATGAGCGGGGGCAACGTTTCACGTTCGTGATCGATGAAGGAGGCAACTTTCGCGTAATAATTCGTCAACCACTTTGGCGCGTCGGCGAGAATGCCGCAACCAATTCGAAAACCTAAACTTTCCAATCGCGTCTTGACGACTTCATCGTTGTCGTCGTTCCCTTCGCGCTTCTCTTTCGCCTCGTCGATGGCGTCCAACAACATCGCGTATCGATCCAAGATCCGATGTTCCGAGTCAAACACTTGCGAGTTGTTGTTCTCACCGACAAACGAAAGGTAACTCCCTCGGCATTTCTTCGCGCCGCACAAACAAAACGCCGCTTCGACTTCTTTCATCGAATCCGAGCAACTGTGATAGTTATAGCACAACTCCTCTCCTTTTTGAATCTCTCGAGTGGCGTAGAAATGAATTTCGTATTTACCGTCGACGACGGTGAGAATGACTTGCACGTTCGGTTCGCAAGAGTGCGACATTCGCGCGGCAAAATTGTTGTAGTGCATTGCGTCGCAAAAGAGTAAGCCAAAGCCGTGTTTATCGCCTCCAGGCCGTTCCATTTGCATGTTGTAAAATTCGGGCGCGCCAATATCTTTCAGTCCTTTGGCTTTTTGCGCTTGCTTGATCGCATCTTGCTTTTCCATCCACGCCCAAGGAGGGTAGATTTCGCCCAAGAAATCGACGACGAATTCGCCTTTCTGTATGTTCTTTTCGCGAATGTTCACCACACCGTAGCCTTTTCTGTGAACGACAAACAAATTTGGATTCTCTCGGGCTTTCTTGGAAAACGTCCAAAGCGCTTTGGCGCACGCCAAATTCTTCATGCCGTCCTTTGGCGACGTTATGTTTGCTCTTTCAAACTTTTCCGCGAGATCCTCCGCGGCGAGCGCTAATGATTGCGTCGCAAGAGTATCCGGGGTCATCTTTCCGTACGATTCGTTCACTTGGTTCATGAGCTTTGCGTAAATTCCCCAATGCTCGTCGTCGGAAAATTCGGGCAAAGCCTCCGCGAGCACGGCGACGGCGTCTCTTCCGGTGACAAAATCACACCCGTACGTCTCTTGTTCGCGAACATCACGTCCGGATTTTAGTCTAGGATTGCGTTCACCGACACACGGGTACCATTCTTTCGCTATGCCTTTATCGCATGGGTCGGCATCTATGATTTGACCTCCATCCTCCTCGGCATCCGCGGCGAAGCAGGAGTTCAAAGACACGTGACCACGAATCGGTTCGCATTGACGCTCGCTCGCTACCTCTCTCACATCCGCGCGGTGAACGTAATCTTGAACGAATCCAACTTGTTGTCGACTCGCGATTTGTTCTTTCTTTGCGTCTTCGAGTGATCGCGAACCTCTCGCTTTCAGAACTGTCAAAGCGGCAACTCGCCACGCTTTCGAAACGCACGCGAACCGGCCGAGATTCTTCTCGCTCTCAATGTACGCTTCTTCCGCGGTTAACCTCTTCTTTGGGACGTACTCGTTGGAAAACCAAATCACTTTTTCGCTCTGAAAGTTTTTCAATTTTTCGACGTCGCCGTCGTCGTAGGTGATTTCAAAAATAGCGTTTGCATTCGCGTCTTCGGCTTCGGAGGTTGGGATATATCGAGAAATCACGCCTGGAAAATACGCGTTTTCTTCTGCCCAAAATACCTCCACGCAACGACCAACGAGCGAAGCGTCGAACGTTTCCGGCACGGGCACTATGAACTGTTTCTTTTCCTCGTCGTCCTTATGCGCGTCGTCAAAAATAAAGTTAAACGCGCGCATTAAATCTTTTAGCGAGAGACCGTTGAAAGAGACGCAGTTTTCGTTGGAATCTGGATCTTGGAGCGCCTCCATCATGATTTGCTGAATCTGTTGTTTTTTCGTTCCACCACTCACGGTTTTCCGCTTCTTCAAACCACCAACGCCAACGTTTACGTCGAGATGATCGTCCCTTGTCGATAGCGATGGCATCGGTTGCAATCCTGTTCGATGTAACCAATTGCCAATCATTTCTTTCTTTCCCTCTGGCTTTACGATTCGGACCGAGCGTTTCCACGTTTTCGAGGATCCTTTTCCGCAGTGTTTCTCCCACTCCGCGCCTCCGAACACGTTCCCATCGCCTTCGCCGGACACTTTTAAGCACTCGTGTTGCTCGCACATGCATCGAAACATTTTTCGTCTGACGAGGTATACGCCGTCGTGCTCGTTACACGTGACGCGAATGGTTGGTGGGATTTTCGTAATCGTCGCGAGGAGTTGTGCGTCCGCGTCGAACGGTTCCGGAAGGACGCGAGGGTGCGGCGCCCCTGGCCACACGCTCGGGTCTTCTTCAGGAGATTCTTCGTCGATGAGCACGTTGAGAGCACCCTTTGCTTGTTCTTGCCTATCGATATCGCCGCCGCGACCGTGTACTTTCTTCTTCGTCATCTCCTTCTCTACTACTTCGTTTCCTCTCTCGCTACTATCGTCTTCTTTCTTGACATTCACGGCCATTTTAACCTTCTCTACTACCCCTTCTGTTTCTTTTTCTACGGCGTGAGTCAATATTACTTTTACTCCGCTTTCGTCTTCTTTTACCTCAACTTCGAGTTTCACGCTCTGCGATGATGCCCCGTTGCGCAAACAGCCTCTTTTATCGCTTTCACCGTTAAAAGTGCTCTTGCCAACCATCTTCTTAATCTTCTCGTCGATGGTTTTCTTCGCTTTAGTCTCGACTTGAATACTACTACCAGCATTGCTCTGCCGCGACGCGTTGTTGTATCGAGGTCTGGTCGTGGGCATAAACGACGCGTCCTTGGTTCTCTTTGCGAGCGTGTTAAAAATCCACTCTTTGTTATTCGAACTCGTTTCGACGCCAAACAAGACGTAAAAACACGCGCGAAGGGCACCAAATGGCGATTGCGCGGCGATATTTAAAAACTGCTCGCCCGTGATGTCGCCCTTTTTGAACGCCATGCAAGCGATGATTAATTCGCCTTGACCCCCCTTACTTGACTTGCTTGCGCTGAGGTTCTTTCTATTCTCAGTCGTTTGCGTCGACGCCTCCGATGGATTGGATGTCGTCATCGTTGTCGTCGTCGTCGCCGCCGCCACCGCCGCCATTTCTACCGCTGATGGTGGTACTATATGAGTAACAGTAGGTGCTGTAATTTTTACCGCTTTCTTTGCCCCGTCTACGACTACTTTCCCGTCTCTCGTTGTGTACGATCCGTCCACGACGTATTTCGGATTCCGTTCGCAAAACTCTCGAAACAAATTCTTCAACTGTTTCTCTTGTTCTAAAGCTTCCGTTTGCGTCTTCATGTACTGTTCAATTTCTTCGCTCGTAAACTCTTCCTCTGCGTCGCAACTCGCGAATTGCCTTAAACCACCGTACTCTCCCAGCGGACACACCCATCGATCTCTCGTTCCTAACCCGACTGCCTCGTTCGCTTTCACCCGTCGCCGCTTGCCGCACGACGCAATCTCGCACTTTACAAACGTCCACTCCGTCGTGAATTTATTCGGTAGTCTCGGAGGCACGTACAACTCGCCTTCCACCGCTTGCTCCAAGAGGTACTTCAACGTCCCTCTCTTTTCCTTTTGTACTTTCACCGTACTCACCTTTTCTTTCTTCACTCGCGGTTCTTTGACGACCTTTTCCTTCCTCTCTGTGATTTTCCTCACGTGTCCGCTCGGTAACCTCTCGTGCGTCCCGGCTTGAATCTTCAACTCGTTCGCCTCGTCGCGTTTTCGTTTGTTATATTCGTACGCTCGTTTTTTCTTCTCCTCTTCTTTCATCGCTTTCGAATTCATCTGTTTCCGCACCTCCTTCTCCGCCGCTTCGTCGGCGTCCGCCATCAGCCGGTCGATGTCGTCGTCTGAAAGTTCCTGCGGTTTCTCGCACGAATCGTATCGCGCGTCCACCACGTCTTTACACGTCCAAATTTCTCTTTTGTTGTTACTCGCATTCGTCGTTTCGGTGGTCGTATTTGTAGTCGTCCTCGTTCGCGCGTCCTCGTTTCCTTCGTCTTCGCACGTCCTCGCAATCATCCCTTTCCCGGCATCTTTCACCAGTTGCGTTTCCACCGCCGCTCTCCCTTGCTCTAAAACCTTCCCAACAATCCTCGGTATCCGTCTCCATTTTAAACACTTCTCGTTTTCGCATTGCATCCAGCACTCGAAGACGGCGTCGACGCCGGTTCGAGGCGAGAACGGTTGCGTCGCCCACGCGTACGCGATTTCTTCGTCCAGAGTATACGGCGGGAGATGGAAGTGCAAATGATTCGATGGTTTCTTCTGCGGGATGGTTGTCGGGGGGATCGATGAAACGTTCGTCGTCCTCTTTACTTCTTCTTCATTTTGCTTCTTCCTCTCTTCTTCTTCTTCCTTTGTCTTCTCCGCGAGAACGACGACGACACCTTCTTCGTGACGATGATGATGATTTCGAACTTCCTCTCCCTCTCCGTCGGAGGATGATTTCTGTTCCTCTTCACTCATCACGTATACTAAACGACCAGAAAAAGAGAGTGCAAACAAAAACGCGCCTCTTCAGAAACAACAACAACAAACGCCTCTCGAAAAGTGCAAAGAGAGCGCGCAGAGAGTGCAAACGGAAGAGCGTCTCTGCGCAAAGTGCAGAAGAAGAACAAAGCGATGATTGTTTTATATTTGTAACGACAAGAATGAAGACATTTTTTTGAAAGAAGCAACTTCTCTTCTGTTAAAGTCTCTGTCTGTGTGTTTCCGAGAAGACTTTTCGACTTTTCTTTGTGTGCGCTTTCTCGTGAAAAAACTCTGCTCTTTCTCAAGTGAAAAAACTGCTCTTTTTCGACTGCTCTCTCTGTTTCAGCCGCTCGCCTCAAAAAGCAAAATCTGTCTGTGTGTGTACGAGAAGACTTTTCTCTTGTGTGCTCTTCTTTCTCAAGTGAAAAAACGTCTGCTCTTTTTTTTCGACTTTTGCTCTCGTCTGTGATAAAAAAGCTGCTCTCGCCTCTCAAAAAAAAGCCAAAAAAAAGCAAAAGAACTCTTCTCTTTTTCACCTTTTCATTTTACTCTTTCGAAGTGACTTTGTTCCGAATAGTTTTCGCTTTCCCGCTCTGCTGCGGTTGTGAACACTCTCTTCTGCTCTTTTTCGACTCGTGCAACGAACTCTTGTGTTCAGTCTTTTTTGCAACAGAAGGAGAAGAGTTTTTTTTCCCCCAATATTTTCTCATTTTCGCCAGAAGTGGGTATTTTGTATGTATACAACGTGCGCGCTCTTTTGCGGAGAGTTTCGCGCGTAAGAGAGAGAGAGAGAGAGAGAAAAGATGATGATGATGACGA
>Ga0209308_10004347_pt1 | contig 11291 bp, 6 predicted proteins | sample COGITO_mtgs_1204_3_FD_184806 | JGI IMG/M metagenome (GOLD analysis project Ga0209308, IMG submission 184806) | Pelagic marine microbial communities from North Sea - COGITO_mtgs_120405 (SPAdes) (version 2) | ecosystem: Environmental > Aquatic > Marine > Epipelagic ...
GCTCGATTTACTCTTGAACGAGAAGATGTTCGGACCTTCCTCGCACGTTCTGCCGCGCCACAATTTCAAGCACTGACACTTGTTGTTCACGACAATCCCTCTCTTGTTGCAGTTGGAAGGAGAAGAAGAAGAAGAAAGAGAAGAACTCCCCTCATCATTTCTATTATTGTGCGCAATAACATCATCTTCGTCGTCGTCTTCGATTTGACCCACGTGTCCGTAACTCTTGGCAATCGATGTTCGATGTTGATCGTGTAAAGAAGAGAAGTGATGATGTGCGAAGGTGGATATTCGGCTCTCTCCTCGCTTCGTTTGCGGGTGCGACTCGTGATTTTGATGGTAAACCAGTGGGGCGAGAAAAGAAACGAAAGCTAACAACATCACGTATCGTCTCGTTCTCTTGGCTTCCCTTCGACTCGAAAGAGACGACACAGACGACGACGGTGGTGGCTTCATCGCTTATGAGATATACTTTTTAATACTCTATTTAAATGCGGTTTGATTTTATTTTATTTATCTGTTTACAAGTTGAGCTTGCGCATGGCTGAAACCCATCTATTCGGCGAACCAGCTGCAGGCGAGGGGATTTTGACATCGTTATAATTCGTCATCTCAGTGAACGTTGGACGATTGAGTAAGCCGTGGAGAAACTCTTCTGGCGTTAAATCTAAATCAGACCCAAAAGTGGCGGCATCAGCGAGACTGTCGTGCCTGGCGATGACTTCATCGTTCCAGAACTTACTCATGTGTCGCAATCCGGCGTCGCATGCGATGGTCACAATCACCTTCCCTTCGCCGAGTTCGCGAGCGCACATGAGTGCTGAAACTAAGTTCACTGCACTAGAACTTCCTATAAAGAGCCCATCTCTAGCACACAACCACCTGGACATTGCCACGGCTTGCGCGTCAGTTACTCTGTACGCCCCATATAACTTCACCGAACTCCCCGCCTGAGGTTCTAAAACGAGCGCGTTGTTTTTCGTAATTCTATTTATACCGACGCCTTCAGTTATGGTATCGTACGGGTTACGTTTTCTCGTGCCTTCTCTTTCGACGTTGGAAAACATGACACCTCTGGTAACTTTATTAAACACTCCAGATCCTTGCGGGTCGGCGGCGAAGCACTTTATACTGGGTTGCATTTTTTGTAAGTACGTCGCGACGCCGGCTAGAGTACCGCCGGTGCCAGTGGCGCACACGAAAGCGTCCAATTTCTTTTCATTATCAATCATTTGTTCATATATTTCTTTCCCGGTACCATTATAATGCGCTCTAAAATTTGCCAGATTTTCGAATTGATCCGCGAAATACCCGGAGCCCTCTCCAAACTGCTCGTTACTTTCCTCCGCCCTCCGTTTCGCCACGTTAACGAAATGGTCCGCGTGCGTTATCGAAACCGGACGCACTCTTTCAACTGTCGCACCGTATGCTAAAACCTGAGCAGACTTCTCTGTGGCTGCATCGTCTGGCATAACTACGTGACAATTTAATCGTAATACCGATGCTACCATGGCCAACGAAACGCCCGTGGATCCAGCCGTACCTTCGGTGACTAATCCTCCTTTGTTCAATTTTTTACGTTCCATGGCTTCTTGCACTATTTGCAACGCTACTCGGTCTTTTACTGAGCCACCGGGGTTGTAAAACTCACACTTGGCGTAAATCTCGCATTTTGTCATCTCCGACAGAGATAGAACTTTCACTAACGGGGTGTTTCCGATAGAATCGAGCACAGACGAGTGTATTGATGTTTCGTCGCGTGTTGTTGTTGTATGCACTTTCTTCTTCTCCTTCAAATTCTGCTCTCGTGCTTGTTGTTGTTGTTGTAACGACTTTGGGATGACGCTGTTTAAAAAACTCAAACTTTTTTCTCCGTGGTGCTTCCTTATCTGATGCATGTAATACAATGCCAACGCACAACACGATCCTGCAACTACTACTGTTGATGCTATCGATGACGTGGATGCTCCATCGGTGGTGCGATGGTCCGGCATCGATTTTTTGTTACACCAAAAATTAGGTGTTTTTGAGTGTTGTGTTTGATGTTTGACAGATTTGTTGTGATTTGTTGCTCTTTTTTCAATTCTCTCGCGTCTATCCCGTCTCCATCCCCAAAAGAGGAACGAGCACGTGAATATATTTATTACGTCGGGAAAACGTGTTGCGAGTGTCAGAGTTCGCGCGCGCCTTTTAATATCACCGCCTCTTCTTCTTCTTTATCATCATCATCATCTTCTGCTCCTGCGTCTGTAGACCACACCGACAACTACGCCGACATACCGTTTTATTACCTAACAACAAACCAAAGCAGTTTCTCTCTTTTTAGTCGTGAATGTTGCTCAAAGGCACCTTCAGTACTACTACTATTACAACTGCTGCGCTGCGCAAACATAACGAACGCGCAAGAGTGCACTATTTTCTGAAGAAGGAAGAGGAGAGAAATAGACGTTGGCACTCGTCGTCGTCTTCAGTCTCGTCCTCGTTGCGCCGGGTTGAGGAAAGAGTCCGAGTGAAAAAGCTCCATCGTGAACCCCTAGGAGGAGCAGGGAGAACACCAAAAGCGAGTACCAACGACTTGGTATTTTCCGTGAGCGACGACGACGATAACAACAAACGCGAAGAGGGAAAAAGAAAAGTTATGTATGATTTCTGCGTGACGTATCCGTGGGCAATAATGGTGGCCGGGAGCGGCGTCGCCGGTTTCGTGCTGAAGCGCTCCATACCTTCACTCGCGAGCGGCTTGGTGCTCGGCGCGTTGCTTTTCTTGTTCGCAAATAAGAGTTTACAACAGTGGCAAGAAAATAGACAAACTCGGATATACACGTTCTTGTCACTTTGTGTGACTGCGTTATTGATGGGTATAATGGCACCAAAGTATATTTTGCGAAACGGAGCATTTTTCCCGAGCGGGATGTTAACCATAGGAGGAGGGATTGTCGGTGTATACTACATCATCCTTTTGCTCGTCGGGGGAAACGCAGCACTTGGAAAGAAGAACAAGAAGCAAGAGTAGCGCATACTTTACGTGATGTGAGAATAAATGAACGTTTTTTTACACTTCTCAGCGCGTGCGCGAAGCGGCAAATATAAATTGATTCATGTCTAAGGTCACCGAATTTGTTTTTGCCACGTCGAATTGCTCGAAGACTTTCTTCGCTGATGTTAAGAATAAAACCAACGCTATGAATTCAGGCACTCCAATTTTGTTTTCACGAGAAGGGTCGAACGACTTGCAAGCTTCTTCGATGGCACGACTGTCACACTCGCCAAAACCCATCGAACTTAATGCTCGGAACACCTCCGCTTTACCAAGTTTTCCATCCTTGTTCACGTCGAACTTAGCAAATTCAGATTGCGTCTTTTCTAAGAAGTTGTTCAAAGACACGTATTCGCTAAAATCGAGCGTCCCGGTGCCTCGCGTCGAATGCAATTTGATTAGGAGTGATATCGTTTGCAGACTAAAGAGTAAACCGTGAGAACCTAAAGCTCGCTGCAATTCAGTCGGAGATATGATTCCCGAGTTGTCCGCGTCGATCATTTTGAAGTTTTCGCGCAACAGGTATTCATCGCTGCCGCCCATGATTTCAATCGTATTTATTGAAGAACAACAGAACAAAGTGGCGAATTTCGAGAAGAGTTTGTAAAACAGGTACGAGTGCCTTTATTGCCATATTGCGATATTGCCACCAAGGCGCATAGGCACCAACATTAGTCTTCGTTCCTAGCACAGCCTACTTAGCTTACATAACAACACGTTCCTAACTAACTAAAATAATATACAATCTACTAAAGCAAAAAGCACGGATGGTGATGTTGTCTTTCATTGTCGTCACAATCTTCTCCTTCAGCACTGTTACCAAGGACTGTACGAAGCGCCGTGAAGCGCAGAGAAGGATGGACTAACGACGCCCCGGAAAACACGACACAAGCCTCACGAAAGCTTTGTGCTGATGGAGATGAGTTTTTTAGCATCCAAATAACAATCATGTTGACGGTCACAAAGTGAAATGCTTCGACGTTTTCGTTGGCGTAGCATGCTGCGTCCATGTTTGCGCTCTTTGCAATATCGATAAAGCGTTCGAGATTGTGGACGCACCCTTCAATAGTCACGCGAGCCGCAGAGAGCGCATTGACTACGGTATCTGCGTATTCATTGCTTTCCATCATAGCGCGCTTGAGTGCATGTGCGGCCATTTGTGCGAGAAGCATCGGTTCCCTCCTCGGATGTTCTTCCTCGTCGAATAACTTTTGATGATTTCGAGTGGTGCTCTTAATTTTTTGCTCAGAAAACGCAGTTAATAGTATTGTACTGGTACTTTCGCAAACTTCTGGTAAAAGCAAGGCAAAAGAGTCTGCCAACCATGGTTCCATTGTTGTGCGACCATCAAAAAGTGCGCGAAATGCAAGTTTGAGAACACATTCTGTCTGTGGTAAATCTTTAATCGTTGTTGTTCCATTGATAGCACTCATGACGCCCACGCATGCCGACCTGCGAACGTCGTCATCTTCATCCTCTAAAATCAGGAAACTAATTTTAACTAGTTTCGTATGCGCTTCATCATTAACAAATAAAGATTTTAAACCTTCTTTTTCCCCGTTTTTAAAGACATACTTTAATAGCCCAGAATTGTGTAATGCATCTGCTGCGGCGAGACGAACGTCCGTAGACGCAGATTGCCAATCCATAGTTTCCCGATCCAGCAGAGTGACAAACTCGTATGCATTCTCAGCAATGTCACTCCCATTTTCGCTCACTGATAGCAAAACACCCCAAGTTCGCATTGCTTCTACTCTGCATTCTTCGTTACGCACACGCTGTGATAAAGCACAAAGCGTATTCAAATGCTCTGAATGGGTCGCGCCTGTTTGATCCAATCTCGCGAGGAGCTGCAAGGCAAGTTTCAAAGACGCGTACGAGCCCTCGCAGTCGCGCACAACCCCGTCGAAGCTAGAAGTCATGCGGTGTAAATAGTTCCAGATACACGAACTCAGAGTGCACGCATCCACATCTGAAATTTCGTCTGCGAGCACGCAAGCCAACAAAGTCTCCATAATTGCCTCCTTTCCTTCGTACGGGACTCCATCGTCAGTCAATACTCTAGAAACGGTAGAAAGATCATTTCCGTTTATGATGCTCCACTCCACGAGTCGTCTAGATATCAACGAAGTAAGATCACTTAGTCCTGGCTCACTCGAGTATCTTTGATCGAGTTGACCTCGGAGGGCATCCACGCTTGATGTGTTCACATCCACGATTTCTAAAAGCGCCGAGGGCATCGATGCGAGACGAGACGATGAGAGAGAAGGAGAAGATGCGCACGATAGTAAGACATCGCTCAACTGTAACGTTACTATTGCACACTCAAGCCACGTGGAAGCGAGTAACGCTGGTACAATTGGGTCACCATTCTTATCCATCTTTTTTAAAAGATGGCTGGACTGTAAAAGTCCACGTAAGGCACAACGGGTTATTTCTTCTGTAAACTCATCGCACGCTTTACGGGCACTACTACGATCGCACGATTCGTCCATAATTATCCTGAGAACGCTCTTTACTCTCAATAAAGCACCGTGCGTGCGATTCGAATATCTCTCTGAGTAAGTTGCTTCATCCAGCGCCTGCGTCAAAATTCGCGAACGTTCAAATGGACGAGCAACAATTGCAATGGCCGTAGCACATCTATCACGTATCGACATATACTTTGACGTCGAACATGCTTCTAAGTGCGGTACAAATGAGGAAGGATCGAGTGCTGATGATACAGAAGGACCACCATCTCCAACACCGTTTCCTAATCCTTCATAATTAGTATTCACCTTCAATCGCGTCAAAATGGCTAAAATCGCATTTAAAGACGGACGAATCTCCACTTCACACGTTTCATCTCCCTCGTCTATTGCCGAAAGCTCCAGTTCGCGGTCGAAAAAAGCGTGCAAGCTTGGATACTTCGTGAAGAAATCATTCGCGTGCAGTGCTTTCGACTGAGACTTGATGCTTGTAATTTCATAATCTGCATTCGCTATCCCCGTCAACTTCTGAACGAGCGATGAGAAGCAAAGTGTCGCAGCGTTTCGAACCTATTAGTATTGAAGAGATAATGAAACGAAAAGTCAGCGTTAACAGATAAACATCAATCAATATATACAAAGTAGAAGCGATGGATGAAGCAAAACAAATTTAGCGCGAAGCGAGCGAACCGAAGAAAGTTGGAATCCACGGGCTGACCCACGACACGCGATTTACTGTTGCTGGGATAACAAGCCATAGTAGTTCTAGCGTTCGTAAACAGAACTAAGGTAACGATTGCCCAGCGCGTTTCATGTATATTTGTTAACGCGATGGAAAACTGAAGTGTAAAAAAGATACGTTGCAGAAAAAAATTCGAACGAAGTCAAAATAAAGTAAGGACGCACCTCCCATTGCGGCGTGGCGCCCATCCCATTAATACATAGCTCCGCTCCTTGAGCAGCATAAATACTCGTTGCAAGAGATAAATCTCGATCTTTAAATATGACGCGAAGAACGTTAAATGCGTGTATTTGAGTAGAAAATAACTCTTCATCATCTTCCCGTTCTAACTGAAGTACCTTAAAAAGTTCCTCAATGGCGTATTTCAGCATTGGTCGCATTGACGAACTCTTTTCTGAAAGAAGAAGAGCTAAGAACGCGAAAGGAATACCTGCAGAGCGGCGAACGCGATCTTTCATGCTTAATTTTGCTTTGTTCACAATTTCTTCATTCAACAAAATCGTAAGCCAGCGCATAGGCAAAGCTGAAAGATTCCTCTCCGCAACATCGTAATCATCGAGGAGGCGCTCACATAGCGTGGTGAGACCAATGCGTGTTTTGTCTATTGCACCGGCGTGTTTGACCTCGAGCATCACCGATATGAGATGCTCACCCAAGTGTTTTAGCGCGTCGCCGGAAAGAAGATCTGTGTGCTTTGTTTTCGAGGACAATGCACCGACAAGCAAACCGACTTCTTTCATTGTTAGCCACGATGCCGTAACAATCGTTTGAGCTTCTGGAGATAAGAAATCTTCTGTCTCTTCATTGTCAAAGTCAACTGCAGAATTTGCAGCGACGACAGCAGAGCCAGATACTTTTGAACTATCTTTACCACGAGCAACCTCAGATGCGGACACTCCTAACATATCGGGCGTCGAAATATTATCACGAGCTAATAAAGTCACACGAATAATCAAATCGATGAGTTTGTCAAACGTTCTTCTCAATTTTTCCTTGCTTTCACAATCACTTTGAATCGAATTAAAATCAATTTCTTCGAGCGCATATCTGCGTAACATTCGAGAGATGACAAAGGGAACATAATCTTCTTAGTATACAGACCTAGAGGAAAAGATGTCGCGATGCGAGCCAGAAATAAAAGAAAATGAGACCAAGATGTAACCACAGAATGCAATTGTTGAACGACTCAGTCCTGGCCAGGGTATATTATGGTTCGATTCAGCCAGCTTTTCTCATCAAAATGAGTACAGGAGAGGGAGCTATGACTCTTCATTGCCGTTCAAGATTTCCTTGCAAATGTTACATCGTGTCTTCTCCGAGAGAATTTTGCGTTGTCGAAAAAAAACAATCGTACCTTGCGAGGAGTAAAGGTCCGTGAGCTAAGGACTTTTTACAGGCGGCCAACACATCAATGCTTGCCAGTTGAACTTGAACTTCTATGAAGTCGTTCAAAATATCTGTGAAAAAAAGAACAAAGGATAAGGTCAATACGTATATAATATTGATAGAGGACGGATGCGTCCGTATGTCGCTCGTAGTAATAAAAAGAAAGAAATGATAGTTCTCAGGCTGACGTGCAAAGTTTCACAGCACACTAAATTGGTAGTGCACTCATACAGTACTAGCAATGTAGTCGACATCACTGAACAACTCATTTACAAAAAAAAATACGAGCTGAAAAGAAGAGCTTCTTTCCAAACACCTCCCTAACTCACCGAGTAAAGAAAAGACTGGAGGCGATTGCGCGTCAGTCAATTTCTCTGGAACTGATACTGAGACTTCTGGAACAAGCGTAAAACTCCACTTTAATTCAAATACGTATTTCTTAATCCATAACCGCACTTGCAAAGCTGCTGCGTCTGATTCTTTTATCATTGGAGATAGAATCATTGATTTTGCCCAAGTCAAGTGCTTACGCAATTCAGCACCAGTTTCAACACCAGGCAACGGGGAAGGAAGAGCACTGAGCATATCAAAAGCAGATTTTCTTAGTCTGTCCCAAGAATCCAGTGATGCATTCAACAACACACGGGTGGCAGCTTCACTTTGCAAGAGCTCCTCAGAAAGTATTCTCGCGTAACCGTTATCGATTCCTTCTCCTTGTGGTGAAGATGTCACGTTTCGTGCGCACGATAAAATTTCAATTGCGGTCGCCTTGCGCTCGTACGGGGCAGCAGGATACAAGTTAAGGACGCTTTTTTTCAAAAGCCATTTAATGAAGTCCTCAGATGCGATCCTATGCTCGTCGTCAATGTATTTCTTTCTGAGCAAACCGAAATGAATTCTATCGAATAATCGCGAGATTGCGGATCGCAACGAATTCATCTGTGCTGAACTTTCCCTGTTTGTATTGTACGTTGAAAGAAAGTATGAATGTGTTAATAAAAAATAAAGAGTGAGGCGACATCGAATGTTCACACGGTGGAGAAAAGCGCTCAGAATGAGTAGGAGGTTAAGAAGCCTCAGGGAAGACGCCGTCAAAAGACTTCGTCAATCAGCCGACTTAACGAAAAAAATCTTCGTCACCGCGCTGTACTGAAAATATAGAAAATCAGATTCAAAACGTACCCGCGCAGATGATGCGGTAATATTCGCTTCAAAAGTGCCAACTCCTGAGCGCCTGGGAGTGTTTGAGAACTTCCCTTCCCTTCCCAACACAATAGTTCCATTGCATCCGTGCGCGAAATTTCGCACGAACTCAACGCTGCGGTTTCAATCATCGAGTGAGATACGTCAAAAAACGATCCATCAGCTTCTTCGTCATCGTAACTGCGTGCATTATTTGTTTCTGGGTGCAGCGTTTCGCCCTTGGATAATGTTTCTTTTCGTTTCTTTTTGCGTTCTCTCTTGTTATTCAAGCTTTTAACAACTTTGCTGCGAATGCGACCAAAAAGTTTTGGGTCGCAAAGTTGTGCGTTTCGAGCTGCTCTCATGATGGTGACGATTGCGCCCGCTCTGAGATGAGAACTGAAACTTTTGCTTCCGTCGCCGAAACTCAAAACTTCTCGAGCGAGCTCCGCGGCAAAAGAAGAATCTCCACCGTACTCCTCTTGAAAAGCGATCGAGAGAGCGTGCGTTGCAACGCTTCTCCTTTTCTTACCATCAGGCTGAATAAAAAACGGAAACAAAGCGTCAGTCCACCATCTTTTCCAGCTGATGGAAAATGATCTTTCTTCGACGCGGTATGACTTTGAAAGCTCAATGAGAAGCCAGGATGCGGATGGGCCGAGCGAATCATCGTTTGACATGACATCCAAAACATCTGAAAGTATTGTCGTTCGCATTCCCATTATGGCGCGCGATCCGAGCCGTTTTGCGAGCGCGGAGAGTGGTTTGAACCGTGATTTCCTCGCGCCACCATTCGCATTAAAAGTGAGATTTAATATGCTCTGAAAGGTTTCCAGACCCCAACGCATGCCGCTTGGGTCAAACTTTTTCTTGTCAGTCCCGAAAGCACAATCGCACAGAGCATCAAACGCACACGCAATCTCTCTCGTAGTCGAAGCAGTTGTATTAATGTCGTCCCATCGTGAAAGGAGAGCCTGCGAAACGCGACGTAGCAAAGCAAAAAAAGAGTCGTCTCGAGAAATTTCAGCGTCAATAAGTCTCTGCAATAACGTCGTGATTGCATTTATTGCGTGAAATATCGCGTGTGGATCTTCACAGCGCTCTAAAATAGTTAGCACCAATGGAAAGAAAACATCCCTAGCGAGACGAGAAGTCGATGACGATAACACTTCTGGAGCAAGAGCGACGACAAATCCTCTAAGAAAGTGCGCGAGTGCTAGATTCGATTGCTTTTCCACGTGATTACAAAACTGTAACGACATGCTCACATTGCCAACATGTGCTGTGTCTCCGTATTTAGTACTAGAGAATCCAAACGCCGCCGCGATTTGCTGCTCACTCGTCGTAGTCTCCTCGCCCGTATCGTCATCGCTTATTTTATCCAAGAGATGTGCCGCTAGCGCGGTTCCAATAGAAGTTCCGCCAAAAATATTGAATTCCAACGCATCAAAAAGTGTATTCAATACGATTCGTTCTTTTATAATCGCTCTGTTGTTAGCGTTCCTCTTTTCTTTTTCAGCACCTTCGCATTGACAAAAATCTCTCAATAGTCTTTGCGTCAACGTGGCGACGTCTGTACACGCGGCAACATTTGACACGTTTCTCCCATTCTTAATATCTTTCATGACTGTATCAAGAATCCATTTGCATAGTCGTATCATCAAATGTGCGTTATCATCGAGTGCAGCGTTGAATACTGGTACTACTCTATTTTTAGTAGTAGTGTCGTCATCTTTCTTTCGCTGGCGGCGTTCTGTTCTGGCGTACAAGGACAAAAGCATGGAAACCGCAGGCACGTACTCCAATGCTGCATCAGCGCTCACATCCTCAAGTTTCTCTAGAAATGCATCGAGATACGCTCGCGTCTCTTCGCAGAGTACGTTCGAAACAGAGACCGCTTGTGGTGACAATAATGATGATGAGCTTTTTTGATTATTGTTTTTGGTGTCGATATTGAAATACCGACTGAAACCGAGGAGGATGGATTTTTTGTGTCTCGAAGCAAAGTTTTGCGGGAGATGCCAATACACGCGAATCAAGGTGCGAGCGAATCTCTCGAACGTCAAATTATCATCATCCTCGTCGCTGCTTTTCAATAACCATTCCGCCACCTCTTTAGAGCAGTCTTTGTCGTCGTTCATAAGGAAAGTCGAGTCAATAAATTCGTGGTAGTTAGCCGTCTTCCTCAATTCGTCCGCCAAGATTGCGACTGAGTTTAAGGCTTCGCGACGTTGGAATGATGATGATGATGATGATAATAGTGATACGTTTCCTTTGAGTTTGCGCGAGGCCCACTCGGCGTGAAGACCGAGTGGCATTCTGTTTCGTTTTCTTAAAGGGCTACGCCTCCATCATCTTTTCTTTTCGATGCGATAATTTTTTTTTATGGCGGCTATACGAAGTACATACTGTGATGCAGAGGCTCTTTTTTCAACTGATTCTATGCACGGTACTATTATTTATTCTAACGTAT
>Ga0209308_10004354_pt1 | contig 11281 bp, 8 predicted proteins | sample COGITO_mtgs_1204_3_FD_184806 | JGI IMG/M metagenome (GOLD analysis project Ga0209308, IMG submission 184806) | Pelagic marine microbial communities from North Sea - COGITO_mtgs_120405 (SPAdes) (version 2) | ecosystem: Environmental > Aquatic > Marine > Epipelagic ...
CAGTGTTGACCTTGTTGTTCTTGTTGTTCACGGTGTTGTTACCCACACCAGTGTTGACCTTGTTGTTCTTGTTGTTCACGGTGTTGTTACCCACACCAGTGTTGACCTTGTTGTTCTTGTTGTTCACAGGCTTATTCGGCTTGTTGTTGACCTTGTTGGGTTTCTTGTTGTTGGGACCCACGGGGGCTACGGGAGTCACCGTTTTATTGAAATTAGCTGGTTTGGGAAGGGGTCCTTGCCCACCCGGGAAAGGAACGGCAGAGGGAGAAAAAGGACCATCATTTTTGTAGTATCCGGTACCTTTATTACCAGTCTTGAATACATAACCATTCTTTTTACCATTGAATGTATTCGCTTTGAGGTAGTTGGTATTGGTGTTTTTCGAACCACCGAATAATCCGCCGAACATAGACGTCTTACCCTTATTCCCATTAGCAAAATCGGGTCTATTCATGGTGGCGAAAAGACTCTTTTTGGGAAAGGATACTTGAGAATTTGGAACGTTGTTCTTCTTGCTATTGTTAAACGTCGAATTTACATTTCTGTTTCTTTCCGTGTTATTAAACGCCGAGTTGGTGTTGAAATTTCTCCCACCAACGTTGTTAAAATTTGAGTTTCCATTACCTCCACCAACGTTGTTAAAATTTGAGTTTCTGTTTCCTCCACCAACGTTGTTCAACCCAAGGTTGTTCACTGCTGCGTTGTTCGCTGCTGTGTTGTTCAACCCAAGATTGTTCGCTGCTGCGTTGTTCGCTGCTGCGTTGTTAGACTTACTTATCATCATACGCTTCTTGGAAATCTTAATAGGTTCATGAACATTCATGTACCTCAAGCGCTTACCGATAGCATCAAAAATTTGATTTTTGGTCATTTGTTCCGTCTGCTTTAAACCCACCTTTCGTGCAATTCTTTTAAGATCGGTACGTTTTGAAGTTGAACCAAATAATACATCGAAATCACCTGGGGTCAATGGTGATTTCCTATCAATTAAATAACCCATCCTTGAGTTGAATATGAGAGGGGGTAGGGGTAATTTACCTCCCTGGATATCGTCATACACTTGACATATCTGTTCTCTTGTCAGTTTAATAGAGTGCCCAGTATTCATCTTAATGAGTTTTCTGAGATCGGCTATTTCCGCATCTGGATCACACGTGTCCATCTTATATATTAAACTGACAAAAAAGTTTGTCCAATGTTTGTTAAAATTATTCCTTTGATAAAAGTTGATTTATAAACTTCTTCTTGTCATTCGACGGTATGAGTTGTCTGACTATACTATTTTTAATATTAGTTTTCAATTCGTCTATATCAACTCGTTTTGTTTTGAGTCTTTTATTGAAAGTATTTTTAATTTCCTTTTTCATAGGAAGTTTTGGAATTAAAATAGCTATACGTTTTTTAGTTTTTGCAAATTGTTTATCTTTAGCACTAGAAATAGTTGTAATTTGCTGAATAGTTTTTTTACCATTTATATAATTTTCAAGATATTCGTCGATTCGTTTTTGGGGTACATTAACAAGACTGTATAGATGTTTTTCTAGTCGAGGTTTAGATTTCATACGTTCCTTCTTATTTTGGTCAGCTTTAAAAGCTTTTGCAGACTTGACCATTTTAATTTGTTGTTCACGTTTCCTGGCATTCATGGTCATGTTGTTTTTACGGGCTTTCGCCTCTCGCATTTCAGTCTCAATTATGTTTGTCTTTTTGGCTTCCACTATGTACTTGGCCTTCTTTTTCAACGCTGTGATATTTTTGGTATTATTACCGACATTGCCTTCGAGTCTGTCTTTTTGTTCTTTCGTCAAGTTGAGAGTGTTAAGATAGACACGCAATTCAGTCTTGAGTCTCCCGCGTGTGGATTTTTTATTCTTCAATGCGCGTTCTGCAACCTGTATTTTTCGTTTAAGTGCATCAATATTTGTTGTAGGTGTGACACTGTCTATGAACGTTCTCTTCATACCAGCGGTGATTTGTATATCATTCGCAAAGTTTCTGATATTGGAACGTTTTTTCTCGAGTGCTTCTGCGTTTATTTCGGTTTTTATCTTTTCAGCCTGTTTTCTCAATGTCTGTGCCTTATTAAGAGTAAGACTGTTATTAATTTTTTGTAAAATGGGTGTATTTTTGTTACCAAGTTGTAAAGAAACTATATATTCCCTAGTCTCTTTCTGGAGTTTTTCTTGACTTCTCGCCTTGGTATCAATTTGTTTTGCTCTTGTTATGAGAGTATTAACACGGTTAGGGTTATTCCTGAACGCTTTAAGAATATTAGTTTTGACGGCGTTTGTTAATATGAGTGACTTCATAGTTTCCACCAATTTTTCACGGTTTCTTTGCTTTTTGAGATCTGTCGCGTTCAATCTGGATATAGTTAAGGTCTTATTCTTTGTTCCATCGAATGTGTTTAAAATCTTTTTGGTATTTGTTTCGGAAAGTTGTAACGTATTCATATGTTTTACCAATTGACTGCGTTCGTTCGCTCTTTTTTCATCATTTCTCTTCTTCTTGATATTTCTAGCCTTTGTTTCAAATAGTATTACACTACCAGGTGTGGTATTGAAATTTTTCAGTATAGCAGTTTTATCAGTGTTACTCAGATTAAGTGGTTGAAGTATCTTTTGAATCTTATTCCTATCAGTTGCAATTTTATCTCTTATTCGTTTGTCTTTTAATTGTGTAGCCTTAGTCTTCATGACACTCAGAGTTTTGACTTCATCAAAGTCCTTTAGAATAGATTTTCTATCTTCGACGTTCATATTAAGTTCTTTATCCAGAAATATATACAGACTCGCCCTCTCAGCCTTATATTTTTCATCTGCTCGTTTATTTTTCAGTTCAGTAACACGTTTTAACATCTTATTGATGGGTATATTTTGACTAGTAAACTTTTGTAAAATCATATTTTGATTTTCAGCAGTCATGGGTTTTATAGCTTCTTGTAATTTCATCATATCCACACTTTTCTTTCGGGTAATGGCGTTGACGAGTCTATTCCTAACCCGTTCGGCTTGATTCACAGTTGTAATTTTTCCGAGGTTAAGATTGAACTCCAACTGACTCTTGAGAGTTATGTTTGAAATTTCCTTCCTTATAATATCGACATATCCACGTGTAATATTCTTATCCATCCGTTTAACGTCATCTACATTTTTGATGTTTTTGATTCGTTTATTTCGTACTTCATCTACAGGTAAGGCTTTGGCCCGGTTGAGTAATCTCACTCTTTCATCATTGAGTGATTTTATAGATTCCGCTTTAGATTGATACTGTTGAACATCGTTTGGAAATTTATTGTAGTTATCAATAAGTTTTTTTACTCGTTCATTACTCGCATTGAGACCAAGATTTACTATGTATCGCCTAAACTGAATTTTTTGGTTCTTTTTTAGTTTATTGTTAGCCCGTTTCATTTGTTCTTCGGCGTTCTCGAGTCGTTGTATGTTTAACTTGTTGGTTTCATTTTTCTGGTCCAAGGCGACTTTATTAGAAGCTTCCTTGTTGAGTTTAGCTTTTATCTTAATATTCTTCTTTGCGTTCCTCATATTACGAATATTCGCAATAACACTTTTCATAACATTTAAATTACCCATACCTGCGTTGAAATTTTTCATTACCTTTAATTTGTTAACCCTACTTAGACCCTGTGTATTGATGTAATTTTCCAATTCTTTTCTTTGAATAGCTCTCGGATTGTTAATTGTCTTTATATGGGAATTTGTAGCGGATTTTATGAGAGGTTCAAAATTTACAAAATAGGCATCAAGTGCGAGTGCTATTCTGTCACGGTTTTCCTGTTTTAAGGTTAGTCTACTCACATAACCAGCAAAATTTTCGTCGTTCCGAATTCCCTTTTCAGCTTTACGTATATTTGCAATACCCTTCGCCTCGGTTAATAATATTGGAGATTCTATGTATGTTTTTATATACTTATTGATGATGTAATCTATATTAGATTGATTTAATTCTAATTTTTTCAAATTAGTCACTAATTGGGGTAAATTTTTATTTCTGTATTCTCGGTACAGTTTCATATAATACTTGTTTGCGTCTTTCTTGATAACATTTACAGGTTTGTTATACGTCGTGTATTGGTTAATAAAATACTGGTGATCCTTGGGTTCAATTCCTAGTTCATTCAGGTACTCAATAATTTCGTTCATGTCTAACTGGTGACCAATCATCTTCTGTTCCTCGGCCATGGCGTTTCGTTCAAGTTTCTTTTTCTCAACCATGAGAGCTTTCTCCTTTTGATACGCATCTTCTTTGTTTTTAGATATTTGTTCCTGTTCCCTTCTCATATTCTCCCGACGACGTCTATTTTCTTTTTCTTTTTCCTTTTTCTCAGATACTTTCATATTCTTAATTTGTGTGTTTATCACAGTTTTCATTCTTTTTGTTAAATTTTTAACATCTTCAGGTGTATTTATAGTGTTTATTTTTGCGAGTAGTACTTGATCTGTACCAGTAGATTCCGCTATCTTACGAAGTTTATCTTTTGTACGTTTCTTTACTACTACTTTGGCGTTATTCAATTTATTAAGAGTATTGATACTCGATAAATCGTCGAGTATATCAATATTGGCCTGCAAGGCAAAATTAGATAGTATCTTTTTATTATTTTGGAGTTTCTTTTTGTACGCATCGGAAAGTTTTTCGTTTGTGACGTTAATATTATTTTTGTTTTTTACTCCCGTAATATCTAATTCGTACGAGATTCTCTTAGCTCTATTAATGAGTTCATTCTTCTTTATTTGGGTATTAGCTTGATTTTTTACGATACCATTTATCTCATTTTTTATATTTTTAAGAGGTACATTGGTTGTTTTGAATTTACTTATGAACCCAGGTTTATCGATGTTCAAATTTTTAATATACGCCAATAATTCATTCAATTCTTTATTTCGTTTTGTATCTTTTACATTTTTCTCCGCTATGGCCACATCTTCACGGAGTTTGGGTATGTTAACATTATCTAAACGCATACGATTGATAAACACACGTCGTTTACTATTTGGGAGAGTACTCTTTCTTACAAAATTGATGAAATTTTCTTTATTTCTCGCCAATATATCAGCAGTTTCGCGTTTTTTAGACTGCGTTTTCTGAACCCCCACTTCCTCGATTCGTTTCTTTAGAGGGATTAAACGGTTTGAAAATCTGAGATTACTTATAGCTCTAGAAAAGTCACCAGATACATTTTTCTCATTAGAGAGTTTGGATAAAGCGATTTTACTTGCTTGTACGATGTCAAGTTTAACCACATTCAAAGACTGGACAGTGGTCGCACCAGAAATCATCCCTGCGAATGAATCGTAAATTCCCATTTCCCTCGCCAATTTTACAAGTTTATCCTTCTCATTCGAAAGTTCTGCGAGTCGTTTTTTCTCACCAGCTTTTTCTATCACATCCTTGAGTGCGTCAGCCTTATCGTTCGTATTCACAGCCTTGATGCGTTTTGCGAAGGTTTGAATCACCCCCAGCTTTGTAGCGAGTTCCGTTAGTTCTGCACGTTTTCCAGCTATACCCTTTAAGACCTTGACCGTCTTCATTTTTTTCGCCTCGTCGATAAGGTTCTTAACCCCAAATTTACCAGTCTTAAATTTCTGCAGTATTTTCAATTGATTTGACTGGCTAATACCAAGATCTTTGATGGATTCCCGAAGTATCTTTCTCTGTTTAGAAACACGTTCAGACGCTTTCTTCTTCTCGAGCTTTTTAGCATTCTCGATGAGAGTTCTGATCGTGTTTTTCCCCTCGTTAAACTTTTTAAGAATTTCAGTCTTATTAGACTGATTTATCTGTATCTTCCCCAAATTATTCGAGAGTTTGGTCCTTCTCTTACCCAAATCCTTCTTTTTACGAAGTTCAACTATTTTTTTAGCCCTATTGTGTAAATCATCCAGATTTGATTTATCGTCTACTATGTTCAATAGATTATACAGATCATTCGTGTTTAACGGTAAATTCGCTATCCGTCGTTCTAGTTCTCGACGCTTTTTATAGATTTCTTGGTTACGTCTATTTTTATGTACAGCTAACGCTTCCCTATAAAGGGTCTGAGGATCAACTCTACCCTGTGTTACCCTCTGTTGGTAAGACTGAATTTCTGACTTACTAAGAAACGGTAGTCCTGCCAGCCTTACTTTGAATGTATTCACATCCATTTATATTAAGCTGACAAAAAAGTAAAACCTCTATTAAATAATCTAATTTTTTCTTCATAACTCATACTAAAATCAAACACATTTGTATCACCGACATTGATTTCGACAAGTTCTATAGGTGTATCGTACTGAACACGATTCGATAACGCTGATCGAACGAGTGTTTCTACAAATTCCTTTGGTGTTTGTATATCTTCTTGATATACACGGTTCATCTTAATTTTTATACACGTAATTTCGTGTGCTTTTTTATCAAAAAATGGTGTTAATGGATATTCTTCCTTCATACCACCATCTACATAAGTTTCGTTATTATATTTACCACATGCAAATATGAAAGGTACTGCCATACTCATACATACTGCATCTATAACCTTCATATCCGGATGTGTATCCTTGGAAAAGTATACAGTCTCAGATGTATTCATACAAAACGCCGCTATATAGATTTTCATATCTAATTCTTCAAATGTTGGGTCTGAACCACAAATTTCTACAATTTTTTTACGTATAGGTGTCATATCAACAAAACCAAATTTGTTAAAAAATGACCCTATACGTATTTTAACAAAGTTGGGGATATTTATCGAAAGAGAAGTTTCAAGAATTTCATCAACTGACATCCCCAACGCTAAGAATAACCCCAATATTGCACCAGCAGATGACCCTGAAATTTCCTGGACATTCGCAAGTTCGGTTTCTCTAGCTTTTAGAGCACCTATTAGAGAATATATACCCATAGAAGCTGGTCCTAACACTAGGTACTTCATCTTCCTACTTAATAGAACTGAGGAAATTGGCGTCTTAAAAGCGCAAACACTACCGCGAATACGATCGAATGAATGAGAGCCGCGTTGAGACTGGTCTGACCAGATCGAAGAATCCCACCGGAACCGGGAGGAAGGGTAAGAAGAAGACCGGGGCTGAGCGCGAGGAAGAGCGCGGTGCTCACGATGAGATCGTTCCTGGTGAGAACGAGGCCCATAGCTTTGGCGATGAGACTGTATACCAGAAAGAAAACCAGAGCGTGGAAGAAAATGGCCATCTGACTTGTTTTTCGGTTCATGAGAGAAACCTTGGAGCCGTCGGTGGTCAGAAGAACGCCGGGACTCAGCGCTAAAAAAAGAGCCGCAGGAATAGCGACTTTTTGGGCGGTAAGGTTGTGAGGGAGCATTTAATATATACACATATAATTTTTGGTAAAATCAACAAAATCGTTGAATGTTGCACCACGCATCACTTGTTCATAAGTGCCGTTTTCATTAATTGAGCGCCTGAGATTTTTCCAGATATGAGCGAGTCGTTCCTCATACCACATCGTCTGTTCCTGATATTCCCACGTGACTCGTGGTAATGCAGAGTCATGTTCTTTGTAACAAAATTCGACAAAATCACAAAATTCGCCTGTGTGTTCGATTTTGGCATCATACATGAGAGTTCTGATAACGTTCCACATGTGCCATAATTCATCTGAGTATTCGATTTCCCAGTCTTCAATACTCAGAGGAGTGTCTTCAATATTTTCATCGTCGTCGCTTACGTCGGGATCAAACCCGGTAGCAGCTTCGTATACGTATTGGCTCCAAACCATGTTTATTACTTATTTTCATTAGCGAGTTTCTCTTTTATACCAGTTAATGAAAGAGATGTTGTTTCTCGGGTCTTTAAGTTATCTGTGATAGAATTGAATGCTCCCTCAACCTTGGCTTCGTCTCCCCCAAAAAACTTGAGAAGGCCCTCCTTAATTGCATCCTTATTGATACCAGCCTTTCGTACAGATTTACGAATACTAATTTTACCTTTCCTGAGGTTAATGGTATCAATACCCTGGGTAACCATGTGCTTCTTAACCGTCTCCTTGAGACGTTTTTCCTCCTGGTTTAAGACTTTGATATCAGATTTCGCTTCAGAAAGTTGTTTTGTGAGGTCTACGAGCTTAGAAACGCTCGCAGAAAGTTCGTTAGAAACGTCACTCATTGTTATTTATTCATGTATCTAATCTTTAAGCGCACAAACCACGCTGCATAAGGTCAGGAACGATGGTGGAGTTGTTCCACACATAGGGATCCTTGGGGTTGGGGGGATCCGAGCGAATCTGCTGATTAGCGTTGCGGAGGGCACCACCGACAGTCTCGGGGAAGCCTACCTGCTGACGAGGCTCGAGGAAGTTCTGACCCTTGAGGATGTCCTCTGGGGCAAACTGACCAAAATCCTCATCCGAGGCAACCTCACGGGGGAGAAGAGAGGACGCGAGACCGGTACCCTTGTCCATACCACAACCATTGGCTGGGGCTGGGGCTACGGAGGGGCCGGCGGCGGGGCCGGCGGCGGGGGCAGCACCGAACGCGGAGTACTCACGCTCAACGATGGCATAACCAGACTTGGAATTCATTTGGAATAGAATAAAAATGAGAGCAGCTACGGCGAGGAGCATAATCATATTTTGGTTACGACCCTTTTTTAAACCGAACATCTTTTATAGTATATTAACAAATTATTTTTACTGGTCATCATCATCGACAAATGCGTACCCCTCTGGGTATACATCCAAAATTGGGTCCGCATGGATTTTGACCTGGACAATGTTCCAAGAAGAGCCGAAAGCCTTCTTGGCGAACCAAAGACCAGCAAATTCGAGGATGACATTACAACTCTTACCAGGTTGCATCATCTCAAAATCGACCATCTCCTGCTGTGCATTAAATACCTTAGTGGCCTCAATACGATCCCCTGTAAATTGACCGTTGGCTACACTGGGGGTGTACGCACCCTTGATGACATTCTCAGAAAGTTTCTTTCCAAACCACGTCTCACAGTTCTCATTCGCTGCCATAAGATTGGCCGCATCGGTATCCTCAATCTTTTTGAGATTGACGTCCGAGTCGAGTTCAAATACAACCTCCCCTGATACATCGGATACCTTGACATTATTGAGCTGAATAAGACACTTTCGCTTATTGTCGTTAAGCGCCTTTACGAAATAGAGACCATCTTCACCCTTGGCTGGGGCGTTGTAAATCATTTATGTATTTGTTGCGTCTCATTTCTTTAACCCAACAAACGGGATGGCGGCGGACTTATTAAGTACGTTCTTTTCAACCCACATGTTTCTCCTGGGCTTATAGCCATATAACGTATTTGAAACGTTGAAATTCTTTGGTAAGTTCTTGGAGTTCTTAGGTCTGAAGTTATACTCATTCTTTACGTATGAGTTATTAGTAACATTTTTCCATTTCAAAGTATTAACATTGAATTGTTTATTACCACTCGATTTTTCATATCCATTTACCTTTGTATTCTTAACAGCGGATTTGAAACCAAAAACCATCTGTTTTGATAATCTTTCATCTGATGGTTTAGTGGTGTAGTTTTTGTATTTATTAGGATCGACACGTTTGGCCTGATTCATGGATACACGTGCATTCTTTTTAGTAGCTGCGGGTCCTTTACGGACAATCTTAGAACGCACCTTTTTAAAAACCTCTTCCATCGAATCGGTTCCCTTTATTCTTTTATCAAATAATCGAGCTAGTTTAACGAGTCTTTGACGGTCCTTTTCCTTTTTTTCCGGTCTAAGTTTCAATTTCTGCATGAGGTAAATATCTTCGATTAAAAATTCTTTACTCGCGATGTATACTTTGTTATTCGTCTTTAATTTACCACTATCGAGGTTACGATACGTTATACCCTTACGCCTCGACAGAACAACTTCGTAACCAAATTCTTTTGGACGCATGAATGGGATATCGAGAATACCACCTATATTGAAATCCTCTATTTTACCAGAGTCGGGTGAAAAGTAACGAATATTCATGTCGAGAGCGAATAATTCTACATCTATGAACACGTCACCCTTGGTGGGTTTATTCGCAGAACCCATCTTTTTCTTCTTAATGAGAGTGTAACGACGTGTGACAACAGGTGAGGCCTGTTTGAAGCTGATACCCAAAAACTTAAATATTTTAGGGTGTTTCTTTCGCATGGAAATCAACCTTTTCTTGATCCGAGGACCGAGGCGTTTGGCTATCTCTCCTAGTTTGTCCCATAATATAAGCTTCGTAGCTTGAAGTTTACCAAAATATTGAGGATTGACCGACATACGAGGAACAAATTTTGCGTCTATATCGCTCGTAACTATACGTTCGTTATAATCAACGTATAAATTGAACGCTTCACCCCCACTAACAATGACGTCACCCATATTCTTCATGTGTTCGGAAACCTCTCCCACAGTTTCTATGATTATATCCCGTACACAATCCGTGACCAGAACATACATGATTTTTTCGAAATCTTTCTTACGGTGTGTAGTATGTGCACGACTTCTAAATTTACCGAGATCTCTCTGGAGATTTCGGTCATAATACTTTTTCATTTTGGCATCTTTAAAAAGTAGATTTTCATTTAAGAATTTATCGATAGTCGATTTCGGGTAAATATGTTCGTCCATTATTATATCGTGATATAATAATATGGTCTGTAGAATCATCGATGAATGTAGATGCTTTGCATACGAAGGTGAAACCAAGCAGTTTTGTGGTAAGCGTCGAGGACCACACATAATTCCGTGTCAGGAGGACTGTTGTTTTGGTGGATGTCCTGATGATGGTACTAGGATGCCATTTCGAATCATAAAACACCCAGAGGGAAGGGGTGTGGTTGAAAAACTAGATCGCGTTGATGTATCCATTTTTATACTTGCATCAATCGTGGTTCTTCTTGGTCTCCTTTACATAGACTTAAAGGTTAGACGAGTAAGATAGATATAATGTCTCTTGAAACCATTCAAACCGAACTTGCCGCTCTCCGCAACGATGTCAAGAATTTGACTAAGCTCATTCGTAAGATTAAGAATACCCAAGAGGATCCCGATGGTGAGAAGGCTAAGAAGCGTGCCGAGAACAACGGATTCAACCGAAAGCAGGAAATTACACCTAAGTTGCGCGAGTTTCTCGCCCTCCCCGAAGGAGATCTCATCTCCCGCTCGGAGGTTACCAAGTTTGTCAACAAGTACATCACTGAGAAGGGTCTTAAGCACCCCGAGAACGGCCGCCAGATTATTCTCGACGATAAGCTTCGGGACCTTCTTGCTCCTCCCGCCGACGTTGTTGTTA
>Ga0209308_10004359_pt1 | contig 11263 bp, 9 predicted proteins | sample COGITO_mtgs_1204_3_FD_184806 | JGI IMG/M metagenome (GOLD analysis project Ga0209308, IMG submission 184806) | Pelagic marine microbial communities from North Sea - COGITO_mtgs_120405 (SPAdes) (version 2) | ecosystem: Environmental > Aquatic > Marine > Epipelagic ...
AAAAATGTACGATAAAACCCGGCTCTGGTATTCCATGGAACATTTTTCAAGCAATAATTCAGATGTTTATTGAACGCGCGCCATATCTTAACGCACCCCATGCAAAATATTACAAAAAGCGACCAATATCCATCTACCGCCGCACAATAATCCCAGTCTCACCTATGACGCTCGCCGTCAAACCTATTCATGTTATCTACCCAAATAACTATTTCAATATCTATCGATTGGTGAAGCATTCAATTCGCCCACAAACAGTCGCGTTTAAGAAGAAGATGACCCACGGCGGTAAAACCCAATGCAATCATTGCCATAAATTATTTCCACATTATTTTGTTCAAGTCGATCACATTAAGAGTCTCTATATTTCATTCCATAAAGGTCTAACGCGCTATATGGCAGCTAACCCACACCAATCCAATGCTTCCGACGAACATATCGCCAATGCCATCCGATCAGAATTCGCGCGAGAACATACTAAGATTCCCCTCCAGCCATTATGTATTCCATGTCATGAGAAAAAAACAATAATCGACAATATCCTCATCAGTAGATACATCGACTCTCAATCTAAATAATAGCGAATTGCAGTCTGGTAGAAGTCTAATGATCCAACTTCACCAGTTATGTGCAATACTGTATTATCAGGCACCTCTTCTATCTTAGCCAGTATTGCATCGAGAAACTCATTTGATAAAGGTGGTCGCAAAATCCAATGGATCAAATTCCACTTATCAATGATGCAATCGATAAACTGTTCAAGCGAAAACACGCTCCCCACCATCTCCATGAAGAGATCATATTTTTTAAACACAATGATCTGATGCATTGTAAAGTTAATTATGTGTTGCCCTTAAGTACGCGATAAGCCAATCGACGATTGTACATTAATGCCATACTTTGGGTATCACGTCGATAAAGCGCGCGATTCACAAGAGACATTGACACTCTCTACATGTTTTGCAGAGCCTACAGCTCGAACACGGTTCCTTCATATGACTATACATTTCGTACAATATAATATAATATACTGTACTATTCAACTTTACAAAAAACAAACAAATAAGATCATTCATCCAAACCAGGTACAAGCCATGACATAAGCACATTCAGTCTGCAGAACAGACCCGGCAGTCGAACCAGATACATCAAGTAGCACCTTAATACTATTCACAGGCACGTAAGTTGCGGGTCCGAGCTCAACGCGATAAGGCGTATCAGCACTGGCGGCGGCGACAGTCGTTGATTGGACAGGCAGTCGCAGCGTAAGACGCGGGGGTTCGCGAAGACGAAGTGTGTGAGTGCGAGACACAAGAGAAGCACGGTAGTTAATCATAATGGACAATATGAAAAAATAAATTCATCTTTTTCATCTAAGCATGTGTTCGAAGCCACGCCATGATATGCGTCTTTGACCGAATGTGATTTTCAATTGTCTTCACACTTTTGAATTTCTTCGCGCATGTAAGGCAATTAAACTCACCATCATAATGAACAAATGCTTCATATTCTTCATCGGCACCACTTTGAATAGTCGTCAAGCGATCGCCGTTCGATACCGCACCTTCACGAATTGCCGGCGTAGCACTCACTGGTTCGACTCCATGACATAAACGCGAACCGGCACTCAACGACTTAACATTAAGAACAGTATCCGCAATTGTATTGATTTCATCAGTATGTGAGATGATAAATGTCGTACCCTTCCAAGATTTCACATATGACTTAAGAGCATCGCGGTTAATAGCATCGGCACAGTCAAGTCCTTCATCAAGAATTGAGATGTTCATAAATGGGCGAACCGCGCGACATGCGGCCCGGAAAGTAAGGTCGATCGCGAGCCGCTGAAATCCAGAAGCACATGATGACGCAATTGGCCGACCATTTTCAACTACGAATATCTGAGCATCAGTGCTGAACGAGATATCGATTCGCATATTTCCAATTTTTTCAAGCTCATCATTCCAGAGTTTGATAAATGTCTTCGATTGAGACTCAATATATTGCGCAACTAACCCGGGCTTTGCCCTCGACCCTTTCATTAGTTCAACATAAAGCTTAACAACCTGATACCGCCGATCGATAGCGCAAAAGTTCTCGACGGCGTTCGTAAAATCGTCTGCAACCCGGTTATAAACAACAACCTCCTTCTCGGCAATAAGATTCTTCTCACGCGCTTCACGAATAATCTCCATAATCTGAGTCCGACGCGCTTCAATGTGTGCAAGATCGCGAGCAGCCCGAGCGGCAAGAATACTTTGATTTCGCTCATAATTAGCCCGAGCCCGAGCCAAAATCGCAGCAGCGTATCCGGCTCGCGCATCAATAATCGCAGCACGAATTTCGTGAGAAATTATACATTGGCGAATCGCACCCAAATCCAGAACGGATTCGGCAGCAATTACATAATTGCAGGCACTTGATGCTTTCATCTGAAGATCAATAATCTCGCGCTCACGTGCTTCAACAGTGCGTGTATCGATCGCCGCCAGCTGAGAACTAACCGCATTTGCTGCCAAACTAAGCTCAGCATTTCGTTGTTTTTGCGACGACAGCAACTCCAGTCGAGACTTGAGAACACTCACAGTTGATTCAATAAATAAGTGTTTGTTTGCTTTACAACATTCGCATTCTTCATTAAGCTTCAGCTTATTAGCCGTTAAAGAAGAGTTAAATAGATCTTTCTCAAGTTGCTGAAATTCGTACGCATCAATAGATACAATACCGCTCTTCAATTCTTCTAATTTAGCAAGCCTATCTGTTCGAGTTTTACGTGCTTCATCAAGAGTAGATCGCGCGTTTTTAAGACACTTGGCCCATTCAATACATTGCTCTACAGTAGGGACGCTTCCTTTAACAGCTCCCGCCACCGATGGCAAATGTGCTAAAGCATCCCTGGCAGCTTTTTTATCAGCTTCGTTATATGTATCCATTGATGACATAATACGATATTGCGCACAAGCATCGGCATAAGACATCTCCGGTTCAGGAAGCACTTCCTCATAAGATTCAACTGAATGCACCGTATTCGACGATGACGATGACGATTTCACATCATGAGTCATAGATGCCACAGCATACAATTCATCAAATGATAGGCCATCCATGTTAATTTCAACACCAGTGTCGCGCCGATCCGGCACAACTCCATTCCACTCAAATGAACTAAGCTCATCTTCCGGAGACACGGGGACTCCGAAGGATTGAATCCCACGGAACTTCGCAGCATCCGCTTCCAGATGCGCAAGCTCTTCGCTAAAATCCGGCACAGGTACAAGAGAAATATCTTTAAGCATATTAAAATCCCCCAACATTTTCACTGCAGACGCCTCATCAATTGCCGGCGGCATAGCCATGCCGGTCATGTGGGCATATTGCACAATCTTTTCCGTCGTATTCTTATGTGCTACATTAAGTTCGCGCAGAGCTCCGGTAGCAGTCTCAAGATAAACATCATACTTTGACAATCCAATAATGTTCTTAATGTATATGTTTCGCGCCGCTGGTGTCATGCTAAGAATCGACTCTCTATGCTGAAGCATGACAGGCACTGTAATAAAGTCAGATTTCGACCCGATAACATTCGCTATAGCCAAACGAGTTTGCAATTTGTCGCCCGATTGGATGACGGCACCATCGCATTTAAATACATACATGTCATGCGTCGGACCTCGCCGCGCGGCATCAAAGCGAACATTATAAGTGTGGCCGTTTGCCTCAAACTCAACTTCAACCCAACCATTTGCATTATTGCTATTGTTTAACAATACGCCTCGACTAGCGTTGCAGCCATCTTTGGACGCATTGTCAAATAGGGCTGCGATCAAAACGTTAATGATAGTCGATTTGCCCGTAGCATTCTGACCTTCGACCGAGAATAAACCATCGCTGAATGAAATATATGATGGTTCAATCCCATACTTAAAGAGATTGGACCACTTCACCCATTTTATATTAACGAAACCATAACTAACTTTTTCAACAGCATTAATATTGTTATGATATTTTAAAAGATCCTCACCATGTGTTGCAAGCTTATCGGTAATTGAGAATGTTGCATTACCAGAAGTCGTGGTCTCTGATGCAGATGCACCTGCCACTTTCGTTGCAATCGGTGCGCTGCCGACATGTTCATAAATGATACTGTCCAGACGACCATATTTTTTAAGGCAACTCGCCCGACATTGATCAATAAATGCTTTATCGCAGTCTTTGCCGATACATATCGTGATAGACCGCGGTTCGATAACATCAATATACTTCACCGAATTACACGATGCATGAAGCTTAACATCAACATGATATGCATGCAATTGATTGAACTTCCATGGTGAGATAACACCATCATTCACATCCCACGTATTATAGCCGTGAATAAGTGGATCTTCACCACGGTTCTTCTGCACAAATGATCCGCAATAAGCAACATGACCATCCTCACCATCCATTGGTTGAGGATAATGAATATCACCGCATAAAACCGCATCATAACCAACGAACGAGTTAGCATCATACTTACCTTCAGTAATAGTAAAGCTTCCGGTTGTGCAATTTCGCAGCGTTTCGTGAAGAACTCCTGCAAATGGGCGTGAATATCCTTCGCGCGTGAGTTGTTCAGCACTAAAATAAATTCCATCAATAGGAGACATAAGAGCAAATGTAATATTATATAATACGATCACATTCGATCGAGAATGATAATGAATATTGGGCTCATCATACTTAACAAGCGCTGCGGAGATAAGATCCTTAATATCCGACGATGCACAACCATTTCCGTTGTAATCATGATTGCCCGGAATCATAACAATCGGACACGTGAGAGATAAGAACTCCTTCATCATGTAGTGAAATAAATTCAAATCACCAGTGCTTACAATTGTCTTCTTATCGAAGATATCTCCACATACAACAATAATGCGTTGTAAAACATTCTCATCACGCACACGAGATACAAACACGTCAATGGCATATTTGATGCGATCGTGGTTGGCTTGAAGAATGTGAATATCTGCTATCTGGTAGATTCGAACCATGGTTATCAATTCATGTCATTCATTTTTTAAATAGAATGAAATTAGAAAGTTGAATAATGTTTGGATTATAAAACGGCGACAATGAATCACACCGCTATTAAGCGAATGAATGACATGTGTATTGTTTATCGCGTGCCAGTTCGCATTATTAAAACTGAGCATTTTTCAATCTTGTGCTATGAGCAAAAGTTCAACGTTGTCTTCTATGTTATGTGTGCCGACACGATATGCGACGCAATCTTTATCACAAAGCATAATAGATGCGACATAACTTATAAAGTGTTTCTATCTATGGAGCTCGCTGAAGAACAAAAGACATGTAATGTGAATCATATTGCTGAAGTTCTCGAATATGGGCTCATTAATTCCCCACCATCAAAGATACCACCAGGTCCAATTGAATTTATGTAATCGAGTACAATTGAGAAATCTGAGAAAGTTGAATTTTTTTTTATAATATACAATTATGGTGGATATCAACCGACTCGAGCACACACCCGATTACGCATTCCTCAGTGGTAATCCCAAACTCGAAGAGACATCGCATAGAATCGCGGCTTCAGATCTTAATGGTCCTAACAAGTCGCGTCTAACTCGCGCACTTTGGCGATGGAACGAAGCCGGCCGACCCATTATCAACACAAAACTGCTTGATCTGTGTTATTGCCATTGGTCAATGCAACTGACCAATGGGATGCCAAACACCTTCGTCTTTAGCGTATTTTCTCCTGATTGTTATCTCGTGCTTAACACAAGACCCGAGCTTGAGATTAAGTTGCATTACAATGCAATCGAGATTCGTCCGGTACGAGTCAGTGAATCGTGGATTTCCGCAGCCAATTCAATTCAGAACCCTGTTGAATGGCGCCCAAACGCTGATCAGGAAATCATCTTATACTTCTCAACTTACGAGGGGTATAAGGCAATCATAAAGGGTCTCAACACCTGGCTCCAAGCCTACCAGGCATTCTGATTTGATCGATTTGATCGATTTGATCGATTTGATCGATTTGATCGATTTGATCTTTTTTCAATTATATTATATAACTATGCATTTCTACACGTGGGATAAAAAATTCGAATCGTGGTGTTCTCCGTATGGTTTAGCATACCTTGTACTTTTTATTATCACAGTTACCCTTATTATTCGTGCCGCGAATAATCGCCGACACATGATCGATCCACATGGTGATCCTCTCTTTAATATCTCAAGTATTCTTCTTCTAACAGGTCTTCTTATGACATGTATTTTCAATGGAATTGTCAAACGAAAAATTCGAAAGCGTTTTGCTCCGACCTACCTAAGTTAAGTCCAACATAGTCTTAGTTTGGAACCACCATAAAACTGCAATAACCCCTCCACCGATACACAATAAGATTCCGTCAATGTTATTTATTGAGAATTCAAGCTTCGATCGTCGATGTTCGTAATTAATTAGATCACCAACGAACCATAAAAGAAGCAGAATTAATGAGATGATAATTATCGCAAATGCAACGCATACGAAAAACTCAGATTGATCCACTAAAGCATTCGTGATACCATTTAATAATTTATCAAGAACATGCATCGTATCTATAATAACTCAATTAAAAAATCCTCATGGACACAGATATTTGATAAGCATCTGACACACCTTCTCAATATTATTTGCATAGCATAACTGCGCGTATTTATCTTCGATAATATCGAATCCATAAGCTGCGGCATTGGTATAGTTCAATCGAAAGATGATAAAGCTAGCTGTGTAAGCGTCGATAACCAAGGTAGTTCCTGGAGAAGAATTTACATAGAACATATCTTGAGCAAGTCTAGTATATTGATGGACTGCTTCAATGGTATTAACAATCCACTCAATATAATACAACATTTTGTTAAACACGAACTCAGTTGGACCCTTATCATTGCGTACAATGTTCATACGAACATTATCTACAGGTGGCCGACATCCAATGCGCGCAATCTCGGTTCTCAGATCATTGTATGGAAGAGTGCGCTCGCGGCTCACTAGCTCCTCCATAGCCGCTTTTTTTAGCAGCATCAACAAGAGCCTTTTCCAACATAGCTATAATACATAAAATTATTCAAATTTTATACCATTCGATCATTCGATTATGTGATTTTTATTTAAGTAATAGAATCACATAATGTAATCATGTCCGATCAACCCGCTAAAGAGAAGCAGGCCCCGAGTGGTATTCTTATTAATGTATTTACCCGTGCTCTCGGTAAAGGCGTTTTTAAGAGCTTTGAAGATATTAAGCTGATTACACCAATCGTTGAAAATCTTCAAAGCAATAAGTATTCCGAACCAATGGTTAAAGATATCTTCACAATGAGCAATCTACTTGTTAAACTCGGATGTTTTGAGAATATTCAGGAGGTTCTAACTGTTCATGCCGCTATTAAGCATGTCGCAGATTTTGTCGAAGGCGAGGCTAAGAAGGCCTCCGCCGAACCTGAAGAGACTGCCGCACCCGAGCCATCTAAGGAGTCAAATGTCGAAGAAAATGATGAAGAAGAGCCTCCTGAAATGGAACCAGTTAAGCCCAAGAAATCAAGCAAGAAGAAGTAAGATTCGAATTGAACAACCAAAAATAAATCTTTTTTTATTCATAAATTATTTAATTAATGAACAAAATATGTGTCGGCAGCAGACACATAGTCAATAAAGAGCGAACTACCGGCTTCGGTCGCTACCACGCCATTGACAATAGTTTGTTCGGTCGAAGTAAAGGTTAGTGTGATCGCATTTGTGCAAAGTACTCGCAAACTTTTTCCTTCATAAATCTCAACTGGCAGCGCGAGTGTGCAATTCGACGATGATGTGCAATATACGCAATCGACGTCTGACCCCACTGTCGCAGACGTACTAGCTACCACCTGTTGAATGCGCCGTGCATGCCCAAACATATTATATCTCGAAAGAGACCCGTTATTATGCAAGATGATAGAATCTAGTCGAATAGCTGGAAGAACTAGTGAATTCGTAGCAGCAACTGTTTGGACAAGTTGCCAATTATTTCCACGCCATCGATAATAATATACACCCCATGTCGAATTCACTATCAAATCTGTTCCACCGCATGAAATATGAGCAGATATAAAAGACTCTCCATTTGGAGCAGTTAATGTTTGTTCAAGAGTAATTGTGCCATTAACACTCATTCCCGTATAGACAATAACCGAACCCCCAGCCACGACCGCCGCACGATCACCAACCAATGACATGTGGTCAATAACACCGACAACCCGGACTGACGATGTTGCATCATTACTCATGTTATATTTGTGAAGGTCGGCACTTGTGGTTGCTGCAAGCACACCATCCCATATGGAAACATTCTCGATATTAATAACATTAAATGTTTTCGCATGCGACCATGATGTTAGAGTTCGATTATAAATTTTAACATGATCACCGGCCATATCGCGCACGGCAACATTCGCGCCATAATAATCAAACGCTACCGCACCACCCGAGACCGAGATCTCTTGTTGAAGAGCCCATGATGAACCATCATAGTAATAAATAAATAATGCAACATCTGATAAAACTCCAACATAAAGCCCACAACCCGCAATCGCCACTTCTTTACCGAAACCAGCGCCTCCAGTGTAGGTCGCGACTATTGTATCAGCCGATACATTAACAATCTCAACACCTGCCTCGCTATCGCGCACCATCCATGTTCCGTCAAATGACACGGCTCCAACACTCATAACCACATCCGACATTGCAACTTCACCATCAATAAATGCTCTGTCGAGTACTGTTGGGATCCCGTCAGCCGCAACATTAACATTTAAATCAGCTCCTATCACGCAATTAGTGCTAACTGATAAGCTAGGACAGGAAACCTCCCCGTCTTGGTTAACTGAAAACACAACAGCCCCGCTCGAATTATAGATTCGCCATACTCCATCACTTGTGTTCATATGGAAGTTTGTATCACCGCCATGATTTTGAAATAGTTGATTACCGCTAAGAGTTTTATGAATTTGATGAACTCCAGTAAATTCCATAAAAGTGTCTGAATCAGTACCCATATAGAGCTTGCAATGGTCATTAAATCTAACATTAGTCAAGAAAGTGGAAAGACCATTACTTACCTTAATTGCAGTTGAATCACCAACATCAATATCAACAACACCTGCGCTCGTCGTTCGCACCTTCGTCTCACCGGCAGATGTATAATCGAACACTTCAGCTAAATTTCCTGAAGAATCAACAAGTACTTCACCATTACCACCTCCACTACTCGCTGTAAGAGATGATGGTTGTATATAACGCGAGCTAATTCCCCGCGTCGCCATGATGTTTCAATTATTTAATATGATTTCATCTGCTTAATTTGAGATCTGTTAAAATAATTAATAATTATTTTAACAGAATAATAATATATACTATAATATAGCTTTTTTCTAAATGAGTCTTACAGTTGGAGGAGTCTCTACATTCAACGGACATACCGTTTTTGGGGCCGGGAGTAGTCAGAATTTGACTGTTAATTCAGTACTTCAAGGTCTTACACCTTTGAAGTTTGAGGGAACCAACGATGGCACTTTCATAACCACTCTTGCCGTAGCTAACCCAACTGGCAACGCTACGGTTACGTTGCCTAATTCTGATATTACCGTTAATGCTGCAGGTGATCTGAGTGGTACTATACTAGCATCCGGTATAGTGTCATCATCACTCGAGTCTGTCGGCACACTAACAACACTTACTGTTGCCGGAGCTACATCAATAAGTGGAAATCTCGATATGAACAGTAATGACATTAACAACATTGCAACATTCTCAGCCAATACTATAGGTGCAGTTAATATAACAGTGTCAGGCAATACAATACTTGGAGATGCGTCCGGTGATACTATTACAATGAACGGAACTATGGCATCAAACATTGCATTCGGCGGCTACGACATCACCGGTGCTGGAGACATTACTGCGACCGGAACCGTTACAGGAGCTAGCCTTGCTGGTGCCCTGACTACTGCTTCTCAAACAGCTATTACAGCCGTTGGTACTTTGACCGGTCTCACGATGGATGGAAACATTGCACTCGGCACCAATGACATTACTGGTGCTGGAGACATTACAGCAACTGGAACCGTTACAGGAGATAGTCTTGCTGGTGCCCTGACTACTGCTTCTCAAACAGCTATTACAGCCGTTGGTACTTTGACCGGTCTTACGATGGGTGGAAACATTGCACTCGGCACCAATGACATTACTGGTGCTGGAGACATTACAGCAACCGGAACCGTTACAGGAGATAGCCTTGCTGGTGCCCTGACTACTGCTTCTCAAACAGCTATTACAGCCGTTGGTACTTTGACCGGTCTTACGATGGGTGGAAACATTGCACTTGGCGCCAATGACATCACCGGTGCTGGAGACATTACTGCGACAGGTGGTGTGCAGAGCGCTACTAATACCATTACCGACGGAACCGGAACGTTGATTATGCAGCGTGGTGATTACGCACCTGGTGCAACTACAAACGATGCTGGGTTCATTAATACAGCTGGTAATGCTATCTGGTTTGAAAACAAAGTTCTTAATATGCCAATCGGTATGAGGGTTAATTCCACATCATCTAACGCCGGCCTTTTTATCTTTGATGGCGCAGAAGAGCCCAATCCCATAGCCAAATTCTCAGCAGATAAAACAGTTAATTTCTACGGAAATGTTGATTTCAATGATAGTAATCTGACTAATGTTGCAGATGTCGGAAATTCTGGTGGTACTTTAAATCTTAGTGGAGACAACATCACTTTTGGAGCAGCTGTTAATGCTGGGAATAATAATATCACTACTACTGGTGCTATTACAACTGGCGCACTCACTGCATCAGGTACAACTCAACTTAACGGAGCTGTTACACTCGGAGACACATCTGGCGACACCATTACTGTTAATGGAACACCAACTTTCGCCGCCGCAGCTACTTTTAACGGAGCTGTTACACTCGGAGACACATCTGGCGACACCATTACTGTTAATGGAACACCAACCTTCGCCGCTGCAACTACTTTCAGTGCCGCAGCTACTTTTAATACCACCGCTACTTTTAACGGAGCTGTTACACTCGGAGACACATCTGGCGACACCATTACTGTTAATGGAACACCAACCTTCGCCTCCACAACTACTTTCAGTGCCGCGTCTTCTTTTAACGGAGCTGTTACACTCGGAGACACCTCTTGCGACACCATT
>Ga0209308_10004367_pt1 | contig 11253 bp, 8 predicted proteins | sample COGITO_mtgs_1204_3_FD_184806 | JGI IMG/M metagenome (GOLD analysis project Ga0209308, IMG submission 184806) | Pelagic marine microbial communities from North Sea - COGITO_mtgs_120405 (SPAdes) (version 2) | ecosystem: Environmental > Aquatic > Marine > Epipelagic ...
AATATAATTTCATCACAGGATGCAGCAAATTCTTATGCAGACTTTTTTGCCGATTAAATAAATATATGCAGTTCTTCCAATTGCTTAAAAAGAGGTTTAATTTATACCTATGAAAATTTTAATTCTGGGGGCTGGTAGAGTTGGCAGCAGCTTAGCCTCTACTCTTTCAAGAGAAAACTATGATGTTAGTATCATTGACCATAACAAAGACAAGCTACTTCGACTTCAGGAGGACTTTGACTTAGCCACTGTTATTGGTCATGCATCTCATCCAAATACCTTAGAAAGTGCTGGAGCAGATGAGGAAACAATATTGCTTGCTGTGACCAGCAGCGACGAATGCAATATAGCCTCTTGTCAAATTGCTAAATCAAAATTTAAGGTCAAGAAAACAATTTGCAGACTTTCGGATGCGTCTTATCTTGATTCGCTAGATGCATTTGGAGAGGGCAATATCGATATAGCTATTGGCCCAGAAAATGAAGTAACAGACCACCTTGTTGATTTAATTAAACACCCTGGTGCGGAACAAATTGAAACATTTGCTAATGGTTCTTTAAAAGTAGTTTCAGTAAAGGCAAAAAAGGATGGAATGCTAGTTAATAGAGCATTGAAAAGCATTAAGAGTGATATGCCTGAAACACAAACATTCGTTCCAGCTATATACAGAAAAGGGAAGCCATTTATTCCTGATGGTAAAACAATAATTAAAGAGAATGATGAGCTGTACTTTGTTGCTGCTGAAGATGATATTGATAGCGTTGTTCAAGAAATGCGACTTCAGGACACCTCTTCATCTAGGATAATGATTATTGGTGGCGGGAAAATTGGCTTTGCTTTAGCTAAAACCCTAGAAGAAGACTATAAAATTAAGATTATTGATCCAGATCGCGATAGATGCGAGATGCTTTCTAGAGAATTAAACCGGACAATTGTACTTAATGGTGGCGGGTCGGATGAAGACCTCCTAAAAAGTGAAAATATTGAAAATATAGATATTTTTTGTGCTCTAACAAATGACGATGAAACAAATATCATGTCTGCCTTCCTTGCTAAAAAATTAGGCGCTAAAAAAACAATTATTATTGTAAATAACTATACATATATAAATATTCTTCCAAAAAACTTTGTTGACATTGCTCTGTCTCCTCAAAGATTATCTGTGTCAATGGTCTTGCAACATCTGTCCGAAGGAGATGTTCCACAAGATGTTATTTTTAAAATGGGTAGTGGGGCAGAAGCCATTGAAGGAATAGTTCACAAGAATAGCGTTACTGCTAATTTTTTTAATAAACCGATTTCAGAAATACCTCTTCCTGAAAATTGTGTTGTTGCTGCCGTCACCAGAAACAATGAAACCTTTATGGGCTCAGATAAATTGTTGCTCTGCCCAGGCGATAGGTTAATAATTTTTATTCTAGGCAAAACAGAAAAAGCAAAAATTCAAAATCTCTTTATGGAAGATTAATGAACCTTAAGTCTATATTGAATTTGTTAGGAATTTTATTAGGAATTTTTAGCATATCGTTTTTACCTCCCCTGGCATTAACATTTATATATCAAGAAGATGGGGGTGAGATTTTTATATATTCCTTCTTATCTTTATCTCTTTTTGGTGGGTTGATGTGGTTCATGTCAAGACAAGAAGATCTCACACTTAACATTTCAGATGGTTTTATTGTTACAACATTATTTTGGGTGGTCCTTGCCTTGGCTGGCTCCATTCCCTTTTATTTTTTTGGTTTAGATTTAAATTTCAGTTCCGCTCTCTTTGAATCAGTTTCCGGAATTACAACAACTGGCGCTACAACCATTACTGGATTAGATAGCTTGCCAAAATCTATTCTGCTATACAGGCAACTTTTACAATGGGTCGGAGGAGCTGGATTAATTGTTTTGGCTGTTGCGGTAATGCCGGCACTTGGAATTGGTGGTGGTCAATTATATAAAACTGAATTGCCTGGAAGTCATAATAATCAAAAGCTCACTCCAAGGATTGCAGATAGTGCACAAGCATTATGGAAAATTTATGTTGGCTTAACTTTATCTTGTGCATTGCTTTATGGTCTGTCTGGAATGACTGCATTTGACGCTATTGCACATAGTTTAAGCACAGTGGCTGGTGGAGGTTTTTCTACACATGATGACAGTATAGGTTTTTTTAATAGTGGGTTTGTTGAGGGGATATGTATTATCTTTATGCTTTTATCAGCTGCCTCTTTTGCAGTTCATTACGCTGCTATATTTGGAGGAAAGCCTTTAAAATATTTTTATGATGCAGAGTTTAAATTTTTTCTTTCTGTTGTAGGAATTGTCATTGCTATTTCTATTCTTGTATTTCTTCTAAGTAACTCATATACGGGCTTATATTCTATAATAAGCACTGCTATTTTTCATGCTGTTTCTATTATTACCACCTCGGGATTTACCACAGAAAACTTCTCTCTTTGGCCTGGATTTTTGCCATATCTTTTGTTAGTTGGAGCCTTTATGGGAGCATGCTCACAATCAGTTGGTGGCGGAATTAAAGCTTGGCGAGTTTTGATTATGATTAATCAAGCATATAAAGAAATACTAAAAACAATTCATCCAAATGCGGTGCTCACATCTAAGATTGGAACCAAGGTTATTGATGCAAAAATTGCTGAAAAGGTTTGGGGCTTTTTCTCAATTTATGTTTTTATATTTATGTTTTTACTGCTGGCAATGCTTGGCACTGGTTTAGATTTTGAATCTGCATTTTCTGCAGTAGGAGCTTGCTTGAATAATCTAGGGCCAGGTCTTGGAGAAGTCGCAGAAAACTACACGGCCGTTAGCGGCATCGGAAAACTAATTCTCTGCTTTGCTATGATCTTAGGTCGATTGGAAATATTTACTTTGCTGGTTTTATTTACACCAGCATTTTGGAGGCGCTAATTTTTATAAATATCTTTAGGTTCCTTCGAAAGTTTTCTAAATTTTTTATATTCCCAAGAGTACTCTTCAGGTCTTTTTAAAATTTCTGTTTCCATTTCTTGGTTCATGACATCCACACCTGTATCACCATAAATTTTTTCATCAGGTTTTTGAAATGTCATGATGTGCCCTATGGATGAATCATAGCTAAGGGACGCCATAAGAATTGGCATATTTGTTTTTTGTGCTAGTGATGGGGCAAGAGAAAATGAAAAGCATTCATGGCCAAAAAATTTAGAGTACTTTCCCAATCCATCAGCGGGAACTTGATCAGAAGCCATGCAAGTCATTTGATTATTTTTCAATGCTGCAATAATTGATTTAACACCTCCAATACCAGTGGGGACCATTTTATTTCCGCCCTCCTCTCTAATTCTCTTTACAAAATTATTAACTTTCTTAGATTTAATCGTTTTATATAACGAGGTGTGTTGTCGTTGAGTAGACATCCATCTCAAAAGAAAATCAATACTGCGATTGTGTATAGCAAAAATTATTATTTATTTTTTTTGTTTGTGCGATAATTTTTTCTGATGATCGAGACCAACAGTAAAGTGTTTCATAAAAACTTTTAATGGTCTCTATGAAGCTGCGTTTTGAAAGCTGCAAAATTTCTTTTTTTGATAGCCCTGGAAATGCAATGGTTAAATTCTTTTTGGTGATCTGAAAAGATGAAAGTAATTGCAGAAGATTAATGGGTACAATAAATAACAAGCAGTCTATTAAATAAAAACCCATTTTTAAGGGAAGTATTGTTAATGTTTTGAATAATATTTTCATTTTTTTAATTTTACTTCGCAATTTTGCTCAATTACCTTATTTTATAGGTTTATATTTTTAGAGATACAGAAAAGCTCTATGGATTGAATTAAAAAAACTGCATAATGTAATTTTCTAACCACAAAGATCAAAGGTATTATTTTGACTGCAAAAACAATGGAAGAGCTTGTAGCGCTCTGCAAGAGAAGGGGATTTATATTTCAATCAAATGAAATATATGGCGGTCTTCAGGGCCTTTATGACTATGGACCGCTAGGCGTAGAGCTCAAGAATAACCTAAAGCAGGCTTGGTGGAGGTCGATGGTTTTTGACAGAGATGATGTTGAAGGTCTAGATGCCTCAATTTTAACAAAACCAAGTGTTCTAAAATTTTCTGGGCATGAGGATACCTTTACTGATCCTTTGGTTGATTGCAAAGAATGCAAATCACGATGGCGTGCTGATCAACTTAAATCGCCAAACTGCCCTTCTTGTGGTTCGAGTGATCTTACTGATCCAAGACCTTTTAACTTAATGTTTAAGACCTCCGTTGGACCTGTTGAAGATAGCGATTCCTTTGCCTATCTAAGACCGGAGACTGCTCAACATATTTTTACTAACTTTAAGAATGTTGTAGATTCAACCTCTAAGAGCCTTCCTTTCGGGATAGCGCAAATCGGTAAAGCGTTTCGAAATGAGATTACGCCTAGAAACTTTATCTTTAGAGTGAGGGAGTTTGAACAAATGGAACTTGAGTTTTTTGTAATCCCTGGTTCTGACGAGGATTGGCACAAAGAATGGGTTGAGGCGCGACTAGCCTGGTGGGCGGAGCAAGGTGTGCCAAAAGATAACCTGGAACTTTATCATGTTCCAAATGATGAGCTTGCTCATTACTCCAAAGCGACTGTTGATATTATGTACAAATTTCCTCACGGACTGGAAGAGTTAGAGGGGATCGCAAATAGAACTGATTTTGATTTAGGCTCCCATAGCAAAAATCAAGATGAGCTTGATATTAATTCATCTGTCATGGAGAACAAAGAATCTAATGCGAGGCTGGCTATTCAAGATCAGGAAACTAAAAAATGGACAGTCCCATATGTAATAGAGCCCTCAGCGGGAGTTGATAGGGGAGTTCTTGCAGTTCTAAATGAGGCTTATAAAGTTGAAGATCTGGGTGAGGGCAAAAGCAGGACGGTACTTGCTTTAAGACCACACTTATCTCCAATAAAAGCTGCTGTTATTCCATTAAAGAAAAATCATGAGGGTTTGGTTGAAATTGCCTCTGATATCAAAAAGAACCTTCAAAAACTCAGGCTTGGAAGAATATTGCTTGAAAACACTGGAAATATAGGGAAAAGCTATAGACGTCATGACGAAATAGGAACTCCATTATGCATAACTGTAGACTTCGAAACGCTAGAAGATGACTCTGTTACGATAAGAGATAGGGATACAATGGAACAAAATAGAATTAAAATTTTAGATCTTCCAAAATATCTTGAAAACTTAATTATAAAATAGACAAATGTTTACTTTTATAGGTATATTGCTTGATTAGAAGTCTTCTTTTCTATCTGATATTCTTCACAACCCTTATTTTTGTATCTATCGTAATAATACTTGCGTCTTTTGTGCTTTCGGTAGCAAAGTGTCAAATGATAGCTTCTTTTTGGATCATAAATATCTTAAAAGTGCTTAAACATATATGTGGAATAGATTGGGCTGTCGATGGAATTAATAATATTCCTGATAAACCATTTGTAATAATGGCAAATCATCAAGGTCCCTGGGAATCCTTGTTTTTGCAAACCCTAATACAGCCTACAAGCAGCATCATTAAAAAAGAAATCTTATTTATTCCATTTTTTGGATGGGCGATCTCCAGGCTGATGCCTATTCCAATTAATAGGAAAGAAAAACATAGCAGCATGAAGAAGGTCATAAGTATTGGTAGCAAAAGGATTAAAGATGGTTATGCGGTATTAATTTTTCCAGAAGGCACCAGAAGAAATGCAGAAGATGGCATAGGTAAGTTTGGAAACGGCGGCGCTGTATTGGCAGTAAATGAAGGCGTGCCAGTTGTACCTATTTGCCATAATTCTGGCGTGTATTGGAAAAATCAATCATTAAAAAAAGTAGCTGGTAAAATATCTATTGTTATTGGCCAGCCAATTACTGGAACTGATGCTAAAGAAATTACAAAACAAGCCCAGTTCTGGATCAGCCAGACTTATAAAAAAATTAACTAGATATCAAGATTAGCTACTGAAAGAGCATTTTGTTCAATAAACTCTCGCCTCGGCTCAACATCATCGCCCATTAAGGTTTCAAACATGTCTGTTGCATCTTGTGCATCTTTTATATCTACGCGCATCATGGTTCTTTTTTCAGGATCCATTGTAGTATCCCACAATTGATCTGGATTCATCTCGCCAAGACCCTTATACCTTTGAACGTCTATTCCTTTGGAACCAGACTTAGAGAACTCCTTAACAGCTAACTCTTTTTCATTCTCATCAAAGGCGTAAACAAAAGATTTGCCCTTAGTTATTTTATATAATGGAGGCATGGCGATGTAGATATGTCCGTTCTCCAATATATCAAAGTACTGTTGATAGAAAAAAGTTAGAAGCAGGGTTCTAATGTGAGATCCGTCCACGTCTGCATCTGTCATGATAATAATTCTATGATATCTCAGCTTCTCAATATTAAAGTCTTCCGTTCCAATACCACAACCCAAAGCCTTAACCATCGTGCCAATTTCAGCAGACGAAAGAACTTTATCTATTCTGGCTTTTTGAACGTTTAATATTTTTCCTTTTAAAGGAAGGATGGCTTGATATTTCCTGTTTCTGCCCTGCTTTGCAGAACCGCCAGCTGAATCACCCTCAACAAGGTAAATCTCTGAAAGAGCAGGATCCTTTTCTTGACAGTCTGATAGCTTGCCTGGAAGACCCGCTAATTCGAGAACGCCTTTTCTCCTTGTCATTTCTCTTGCCTTCCTTGCCGCTTCTCTGGCTAACGCTGCTTCGGACACCTTTGCAAGAAGCGCCATTGCTTCTTTTGGATTTTCTATTAAAAACTCATTGAGGCCTTTGCTAAGAATTGAACTAACAACACCCTCAACCTCCGAGGACACAAGCTTTTCTTTTGTTTGTGATGAGAACTTAGGATCTGGAACTTTAACAGAAATTACAGCTATTAGTCCCTCGCGAACATCCTCACCTAATAGTTCAACAGGGGCATTCTTATTAAGCTCTTCTTTTTTAATATAAGCCTTTAAAACTCTGGTTAAGCTTGATCTAAACCCTGATAAATGAGTTCCACCATCTTTCTGTGGAATATTATTGGTATAACATAAGACGCTTTCATTGTATGAGTCGTTCCATTGCATTGCTACTTCAACAGTAATTCCATCTTGGCCACCTTCACACACAACTGTTTGGCATAAAGCTGTCTTTCGGCCACGAAGAAAGTCTACATAGCTTGAGACTCCGCCTGAGTTTTGAAATTTCTTTGACTTTCCTGTTCTAGCGTCTGAGACCTCAATGCTAACACCGGCGTTAAGGAATGAGAGTTCTTGCACTCGTTTATTTACTCTTTCAGCTTCAAAATTAATAGATGTAAATATTTTATCTGAGGCTTTAAATGTAATTTCCGTTCCTGTCTCTTTTGATGCCTTAATTTTTTTTAGTTTGGTAGTGGCCATGCCTTCGCTGTATTTTTGCTCATACATGCCGCCATCTCTACAAATAGTCAAGGTTAGTTCTTTAGAGAGGGCGTTTACCACTGATACCCCTACCCCGTGAAGTCCACCAGAAACTTTGTAAGAATTGTCATCAAACTTACCTCCAGAATGCAGAGTTGTCATAATTAATTCTGCTGCTGGCACCCCTTCGCCCTTATGCACATCAACAGGAATTCCTCTGCCATTGTCTTTTACAGTAATTGAGTCATCTTTATTGATAATAATGTCGATTTTTGAACAATGGCCAGCCATAGCCTCATCAATACAGTTATCAACCACCTCAAAAATCATATGATGCAGTCCGGAACCATCATCAGTGTCACCAATGTACATTCCAGGTCTTTTTTTAACAGCTTCTAGGCCCTTGAGAACCTGAATATTTGAAGAGTCATATTTTTTGTCGTCTGATTTCTTTTTTGGCATATTTATTATGTTATTTGTTCCACGTGGAACTTTTTCAGTTTTTGATTGCTGTCATCTATTTTACTACCAAAAAGATCAACAATGTTTGAAAAAATAAAACGATTTTCAATATATTTTAGTGCCGGAAGAAAGCACTCAAGCATTTCAGAATCTAGCTCAGAAGACAGGTCATCCAATAAGAGAATTGGGCTCAGGTTATAGACCCTGCCAAGCATAATATTTTGAGACATGGACCAGATAATTGAGAGCAGCTTTTGCTCGCCTCGGGAAAACTTGTCTTTAATAAGTGAGCCCTTACTTTCAAATATAATGTCTGCCTTGTGGGGTCCTTTGGTGGTTGATCTTCTTCGCAAGTCATTAGCGTGTGCATTATTTAAATTAGTTTGAAGTCCAATTGAGGAGTCGTATCCAGGAAATAGCTCAGCTGTAACCTCACAAAATATTTTTGCTCTATCGTTTTCTGCAACAAGACTTTGCACTAATTCTTGATAAACAACCTGAGTATCTTTAACCAAAGAAAATCTAAGTTCATTTAATTTTTCTCCATTTAATACCAACGCTTCATCATAAGCTCGTGCTTGAGAAATATCGCCTAATTTTAAGGCTGAATTTCTCTGTTTTAGGGCGCGAAAATACCCAAACCAATCTTTGGCGTACTCTGTTGATGCAACAAACAAACCTCGATCTATGTGCTTTCTTCTGTATTCAGGTGCATTGTCGTTATAAAAGAATGTTTTGCTATCAATTGAAAAAGATGGGAAAGCACGCACTAACTCGCTGGCTGTAACCTTGGAGTTATTGATTTTAATGTTGATGGGTAGTGTTTTCTGTTTTTTTATCTCTAAAATAGATCCGCTTAAATCATCATATGCCTTGATAACAAAGGCTTCAGCACCCTCTTTAATGAGAGATTCTAAGTTAGAAGTCCTAAATGACCGGCCAGACGTGGCAACAAAGATAGCCTCTAAAATTGATGTTTTTCCACAACCATTTTTTCCATAAAGTAGGGTGGATTGGGGTGATAGGTCTAATGTTAGCCGCTCGAAGCACCTAAAATTTCTTAATTCAATTTTTGAAAAGGCCACTACCCTGGCTAAATAAGGAGGGGCATTACGACGTATTTTGGACTGTCTGTTTCAGGCGGTGTTAGCAAGCAGCTTTTATCTGAGCCAAAGAAGTTGATGTGGCAAGTATCTGTTTTCATATGTGACATGATTTCTTGTAGGTAAGTAACATTGAATGCTATATCAAGATCCTCGCCTTTATAGGAGGCTGGATAAAACTCTTCTGCCTCTTCTTGCTCTGGATTATTTGCAGAAATTCTTACACCATCTGGTGAAGTAATTAATCTTATTCCTTTATATTTTTCACTAGAAAGAACTGAAACTCTACTCAAAGTATCAGAAAAATCTTTAACATTTATTTCAAGAACTGAGCTCTCTCCTGAAGGTATAACTTGTTGATAATCAGGAAACTTTCCATCGATTAGTTTGCTTTTAAAAACTAAATTTCCGACAACTAATTCTAAGGAGGCGTCGTTGATTTTTAACTCTGCATTTCCACTTTGATCTGATAAAAATTTTGCAATTTCATTAATAGATTTACGCGGAACAATTCCTGAAAAAGTATGCTCAGATGTTGTGGAAAGATTGGCAACCGCCAACCTATGTGCGTCTGTTGTAACTGCTGTAATTTGGCCATCGCCGATAGACAAAAATAACCCGTTTAAGTAATGTCGCCAGTCCTGATTGCCCATAGCAAAAGCAGTGTTTGTGATTAACTCTCTTAGTTCCTGCGCTGGAATTATCAATGGGGAGTCACCAGAGTCTATATCAAAAATAGGGAAGTCTGCACTGGGCAATGTCGATAGTGAGTACTTACCATTTGTTGTTTTTAGGCTTAATTTATCACCCGTTAGACTTAGATTAATATCTTCACCATCTGGGATTAATCTACATAATTCATTTAATTTTTTTGCTGATGTGGTAGTTTTGCCTGATGATTGCACGCTCGATAATGGGCCGCTTGTTGTTACTTCAGATTCTAAATCTGTTGCTGTTAATTTGAAGGAATTTTCATCAACCTCAAATAAAACATTTGCTAGAATTGGAAGAGTTTGTCTTTTTTCTACAACACCAAGAGTGGTGGAAAGAGCGGAAACAATTTCTTCTTTTTTAACTGTGATTTCCATTTAATTTGTTAGGGTCCTGTTAAGGTTTCTGTAGTCCTCCTCAAGGGAAGGAATTTCCTTTCTAAGCTCTTTTATTTTTCCACAAGCATGAAGAACTGTGGTGTGATCGCGACCATTAAAAGCCTCACCAATTTCTGGCAAACTGTGATTTGTAAGTTCTTTGGTTAGAGCCATGGCAAGTTGCCTTGGTCTAGTAATCGAACGGCTTCTTCTTTTGGATAATAGATCTGATAATTTGATGTTGTAATACTCTGCAACTGTTTTTTGTATGTTATCAATGCTCACCATTTTGGCAGAAATAACAAATAAGTCCTTAAGGGATTCCTTTACAAAAGGAATGTCAATCTCTTGATCTGAAAAACGAGAATTTGCGACAACCCTTTTTAATGCTCCCTCAAGCTCTCTAATGTTGGATCTGATTCTTTGGGCAATATATATGGCGCAATCATTGGGCAGGGCAACTCCCATGGAGTTAGCTTTGCTTAATAGAACTGCTGCGCGCGTTTCTAGCTCCGGTGGCTCAATAATTACCGGTAAACCCCATCCAAGCCTAGATTTTAGACGCTCTTCAAGGCCATCTATCTCTTTTGGGTATTTATCACAAGTCAGGATCATTTGATGATTTCTATCTAATAATGCATTGAAAGTATGAAAAAACTCTTCCTGCGACTGTTCTTTTCCAGCAAAAAATTGAATATCATCTATTAATAGTGCGTCTGCGTTACGGTAAAACTCCTTAAACTCGCTCATAGCACCTAATTGCAAGGCTTTAACCATATCAGCAACAAATTTCTCTGAATGAACATAAACAATTCGCTTTGATCTATCAGAATGAAGTATTTGATTGCCTACGGCATGCATTAAGTGGGTTTTACCTAGGCCGACACCACCATATATAAAAAGAGGGTTGTAATCTCCGTTTGGGTTTGCTGCGACTTGTTTGGCGGCTGCAAGAGCCATATGATTTGATTTTCCTTCAACAAAAGCATCAAAAGTAAAAGATTTTACTAAACCGGGGGTATTTTCTTCTGTTACATTAAGTTTTTCGACAAATGTTGATTTATCAAGTGTTTTAAACTTAACATTAAGAGTGTTGTCCGTTGTATTAACTAGGTTCTCGATGATTTGACCTAAATTATCTCTTACATAAGTTAATACAAAATCGTTTGGGGCA
>Ga0209308_10004371_pt1 | contig 11242 bp, 6 predicted proteins | sample COGITO_mtgs_1204_3_FD_184806 | JGI IMG/M metagenome (GOLD analysis project Ga0209308, IMG submission 184806) | Pelagic marine microbial communities from North Sea - COGITO_mtgs_120405 (SPAdes) (version 2) | ecosystem: Environmental > Aquatic > Marine > Epipelagic ...
CTCCTGACGTATGTACAATTTTAGAATCTATTCCAGGATTTGCAGTTTCAGCTGATAAAGATGCTTCATCTTTCGCTGCAGGTGTAACTACTGTTGGTTCTTTATCAAACAGATATACAGTTTACAAGAACCCTTATATGACTTCTAACGAAATCTTATTAGGATTCAAAGGAAGTAATTTCCTTGAGACTGGAGCTGTTTATGCACCATATGTACCGTTAATTATGACTCCACTTGTATATGACCCAACTAACTTTACACCAAGAAGAGGTGTAATGACTAGATACGCTAAGAAAATGGTTCGTCCAGAATTCTATGGTAAAATCTATGTTAAAGATTTAAACAACTTATAGTAGTTGATTAAAACTTGTTAAATAGGTCATTACAAATGTGATGATAAAACTAAGAGAGATTCCGAAAGGTTTCTCTCTTTTTTTTTACTTCCTTTTGAATAAATTTATATTTATAAGAGTATAATTGTATAATAAGGAGTTAAGAAAATATGTCACAAGCAAGAATTTGGACAGGTTCAGCTGATTTTTCATCAGGTTCCTCTACACCATTTGGTACTTATGATTCGGATATAGTATTTCAATCAGATGCACCTAAGATAGCATCATGGTGTGCTAAAAGATTAGGATATCCAATCATTGATATTGAATTAGAAGGTGAAAACTTTTTCGCAGTATTTGAAGAAGCAGTAAGTGAATATTCATCACAAGTAAACCAGTTTAATATAAGAAATAACCTCGGTTCTTTAGAAGGTCAACCAACTGGTGCTAATTATCAAGGTAGTTCGGTACAAGGTTCAGAACTAAACAACGTAGTAACTATTGCAGAATCATATGGTAACTTTGCAAACGTTGGTGGTAGAACTGATATTAAAAAAGGTTCAATAGATGTAACTACTGCCTCTCAAGAATATGATTTACAGGCTCTTTATGGTGATGTATCTGAAAGTGGTGAAAGAATTGATGTAACTAAAGTATTTTACGAAACAACTCCAGCAATTAACAGATTCTTTGACCCTTATTCTGTAAGTGGACAAGGAACACTTAACTTAGTTGATGAATTTGGATTTGGTTCATTCTCTCCAGCGGCACAATTCGTAATGATGCCTATATATGAGGATATGTTAAGAATTCAACAAATAGAATTCAATGACCAGATTAGAAAATCTGCACATTCATTCAATATAGTAAACAATAAAATAACCATTTTACCAAAACCTGCATCAGATTACAAACTTTGGTTTGAATATCAAGTTGTAAAAGATAGAAGAGAAAACTCTACTATCATAGTTCCAAATGTAGTATCGGATTATTCAAATATTGGATATAACTTTGCAGAATATTCTAAAATAAATGATGTTGGTAAACAATGGGTTAGAAAATATACACTTGCACTTGCAAAAGAGATGTTAGGTGCAGTTAGAGAAAAATATAGTACAATACCAATACCAGGTTCAGAAGTTTCTTTAGATGGTTCTGCATTAAGAGCAGAAGCACAAACAGAAAAAGATGCTCTTATAGAACAACTAAGAGAAAATCTTAATGAAGTAAGTAAAAAAGTAAGAATAGAGAACGAAGCTTCTATGGTTGACCAACAACAAACAATCATAAACAAAGTTCCACTAGCAATTTATATAGGATAACGTTATGCCAAAGTTTTTTAATTCACGAGATTTGGATTTCATAAAAACTATTTCGGAAGAAGTAGTAGATTATGTAGTAGAACAAGCAGTAACCTTGTTTAAGGTATCTGTGGGTGAAACTAAAACTAATTTATATGGTGAATCTCTTGGTAAAGTATGGAGAGCACCTTCAACTATAATGGCGATTGTAGATAGAGAACCAATGAATGTAGTTTATGAAGGATTTGGTGCAGATAAACAACAAGCAGTTGAATTTAGGTTCAATAGAGAACGATTAAGAGAAACAACACACTCAGTTCCTAAAATTAGAGATGTAAATGGTACATTAATACCAACAGAAGCAATACAAAACTTAACAGTTGGTTATCCTGAGATTGGTGATGTAATATTATTTGATGGTGTCTATTATGAAATGGATAACATACGAGAAAACCAAAGAATTGGTGGACAACCTCAAATTTACGATAAAGAAACAAATACATTCCAAAATTCTAACAATACACTCATAGGTGTAGGATTTATGGTAAGAAGAAGTCAAATTCAAATAGATGAAAGGATATATCACTAATGGCAATCGACCCATTAAAAAATATAAAACAGAATAAAGCTCTTCAATACAAAAAAGAAAGTATTGAACAAGGAAAGGGTGTAAAATTATATGATGTGGATATGGCAATTGCCGAACACATGATTGATACTGTTTTACCTACTGTTGAAATATTCCAAGAAAAACAAAAGATACCAGTTGTGTATGGAAATCCTGAAAGATGGAAATCTGTACAAAAAGATGGGTATTTAAGAGATAAAAAAGGAGTATTACAAATTCCATTGGTAATGTTTAAAAGAAACTCTATTAATAGAGATGATTCATTATCAAATACAATGAATAGACACGTTTCATACCCATCAGTATCAAGATATTCCAAAAAACACAGATATGATAAGTTTTCGGCAATGACTGGAACTCAAAAACCAGTTGAATTGTATGATATTGTAATACCTGATTATGTTAATATAACATATGAAGTGATAGTGTGGACAGATTTTACAGAACACATGAATAAAATTGTTGAAGCCTTTCAATATGCAACTGATGAGTATTGGGGAGATAAGGGTGGATTTAAATTTAGAGTAAAAATAGATTCATTTGATAATACTACCGAAGTAAGTGAGGGTTCTCAGAGAATAGTTAGAACTAACTTTACAATGGCAGTTTATGCGTATCTTTTACCAGAACAATTCGATAATCAATCTACTCATAAAAAATCAATGAGTGCCAAAAAAGTAGTTTGGGGAATGGAAACTGATTTAACAGGATTAGATGGTGGAAATGTAACAAACTCAAGTGTAAAAAAGAAATTAGTAAATGAATATGCAGATGCAATAGATTTCTTATCAATTAGAGGTTCAAAACAAGGTTCATTTGTTGATGCAGATACTATGAAACTAACAAACGTAGAACTACCAAAACTTCCACCTGAATTAATTGGTACGTTTGATGAGGATGAATGGTTTAGAGTTTACATTAATGGAGTATTTATTCCAAAAACAAAATACAATTTTGTACATGGAGATTCTAATGATGAAATTATATTTAATTTAGCAACAGGTTCACTTTCAGTAGGTGGAGTATATCCTACTGATTTACAATCAACTCAAACTGAGTTAGGATATATTTTAGAAAATACAGATGAATTTGGTATAACTGGTAAATTTATAGAATTATAATGGCATTAAAAGATTTACAAAAAATATTACAACAAGTACACGAACCCGATGAATACCCGTTGGTTGCTCATGATATGAATCATGAACATTATTGGGTATGGAAACTTGAAAATGGCAAGATGAAAGATTTAGATTTAAATTTAAGACAATTCAGGCCGGAACATGCAAGATTTGATATATTTATTAATGGTCAATATATTTTAGAAGATGATTATGTTCAAGAACATAGTGGAAAAAATTTACTTGTAAAGTTTAAAAAGTCAAATTTTGATTTTATTTTAGAAGAAGATGATGATATAAAGATAGAAGGAGATATACAAGTAGGATGAGTTCAAGAAAAAAACCAAATATTGTAACACCATTTGATGATAAACAAAGGTTTAAAAATCTAATACAAGATGTATTTAATGATATGGAAATCTTTAATCATGTACCAGATTCTATTAGTTTAAATGGAGTTTTGTTTACATTAATTCTTACGAATAAAAAATTTGTATATGAAGAGGTAAGTGTAGATAACTTATCTGACTATGTTGATATTTATTTACAAGGAATAAAGAAAACAGCAAATACATATTCGGTTACAGATAATGGAACAAATATAGTAATTAATTTTACTGAAAATATAACACTAGACCCACCTGATATAGTGAATACAGATTTTTCAGTAAAAGGAAAGATAGTGAGTAGATAAGAATGGCAACATTAATTCAAAGTAAACAGATACAAGGTATAGTTACTGCTTCAGTAATTGAGGGGGATTTCGCTGTAAACGCAGGTTCGGTTAACTTAGCAGCTGCAAGTGGTGTAACTGGTTCATTTAGTGGTTCATTCGTTGGTGATGGTAGTGGAATACAAGGAATAGATTATTCTCAAATTGATAATACACCAGTATTTCTACCAGGTAATAATATAACAATCACATCTGGTAGTAATATTATTACTATAACTTCAACTGCAAGTGGTGGTGGTGGTTCAAACGAATCTTTAAATTCATTTACTGCATCATACTATACAGATTCTTCATCATTTGATTCAAGAATTGTTGGTATTTCTGCAAGTGGTAGTGGTGCTGATTGGAACACTAATTTACAAAATATTCCAAGTAATTTAATATCTGGTTCTATTCAAATTCTTGGTGGAACTGATATTATTAGTAGTTCTGCTCAAATATCATCTTTAGGATTTTTAACATCATCTCATACAGATATATCATCTTTAAATGATTATACATCATCAAATGATTTAAGATTAACTAATTTAGAATCAACAACTTCTTCATTAGATACACGAATAACTCAATTATCAGATAGTACTGGTTCGTATGAAACTATTGGTAGAGGAATAATAAGTTCATCAGAACAATTCCCAAGTGGATTAGTAAGTGGTTCAGAACAAATATTAGGTGGGACAGGAATACTTAGTGGTTCTCATAGTGATTTATCATCATTAAATACATACACATCATCTACTGATGAAAGATTATCAAATATAGAAGCTGCAACAGGTTCTTATTTAACATCTGAAACAGATTCTCAAACACTTTCTATAAGTGGAGACCAATTAACGATATCAACTGGTAATACAGTAACAATACCAACAGGTTCAACTGCAGTAGCAGGAACAATTAGTGGTTCTGAACAAATAACTGCATTAGGATTTACAAGTGGTTCACATACCGATATTCCAAGTGGAACTATTAGTGGTTCACAACAAATTACTGATTTAGGATTTATTTCTTCATCACATACAGATGTAACTTCTTTAAATACATTTACTTCATCAATACAAACCGAAGTAGATGCAATATCATCTGTAACTTCATCTTACTTAACACAAACTCCATCAGGAACTATTAGTGGTTCGGAGCAAGTAGATTTTGATGTAGTAACTGGTGGTAAAGGAATACTTAGTGGTTCTAAAACTGATATTGATTCTTTAAATACATTTACTTCATCAATACAAACTGAATTAGATGCATTAAGTGCAGCAACATCATCTTATCTAACTTCTGAAACAGATTCTCAAACACTTTCTATAAGTGGAGACCAATTAACAATATCAAGTGGTAATACAATAACAATACCAAGTGGTAGTAGTGGTACAACAGATTATACCCAACTTACAAATGTTCCAAGTGGATTAGTAAGTGGTTCATCTCAAGTAGATTATGATGTTCTAACTGGTGGTAAAGGATTACTTAGTGGTTCTCATACAGATATAAGTTCATTAAATGATTATACATCATCAACCGATACACGATTAAGTGGTATAGATTCAATAACTTCTTCTTTAGAACAAAGAGTTAGTGAAATTGAATCAAATACAGGTTCATATGATGATTTAACAAATATAACACACTTAAATACATTTACATCTTCTTATTATACTGATTCTGCATCATTTGATACTCAGATATCAACTGAAAAGGGTAGAATAGATAATATACTAAGTGGTGCTAATGCAGATTATGACCAATTCGTAGAAATTGTTAATTTAGTTAACTCAACTGATACAGAAAACGATACGGCATTTGCAAACCATTATACTTCAAGTAGACAAAGGTTAACTGCTCTTGAAACATTCACATCATCAATAGATACAAGTATAAAATCTAAATTAGATTCCGATGGTGTATTTAGTGGTTCATTAGTTGCAGGTGAAAATATAACAATAAATGTAGATGGTAGTAACTATATTATATCATCTTCTGCAAGTGGTGGTAGTTCAAATGTAACTGTTTCTGATTCTGCACCAAGTTCTCCATCACAAGGAGATTTATGGTGGAAATCAGATGATGGTAATCTTTATGTTTATTATGATGGGTATTGGGTAATTTCACTTGATACTACATCTACTTTACCAAGTGGTGTAATTAGTGGTTCATCTCAATTAACTTCTTCTTATGATACACGATATTCTTTAAGTGGTTCAAGTGGTGTATCTGATTATACTGATTTAACAAATATACCTGCTAATATTATTAGTGGTTCACAACAAATAACCGATTTAGGATTTATATCCTCATCACATACTGTAATTGATTCACTAAATACTTTTACAAGCTCAATACAAACTGAAGTAGATGGATTAAGTGCTACAACTTCTTCATACCTAACATCATTAGATGGTGGTATTATTAGTGGAAGTTCACAAATTACTGCTTTAGGATTTGTAAGTAGTAGTGGTGATAATACACCAGCAGGAACAATTAGTGGTTCACAACAGATTACTGATTTAGGATTTATTTCCTCATCAGATTCAACAACATCATTAAATACATTTACTTCTTCTATACAAACAGAGGTTGATGGATTATCAGCAGCAACGTCATCTTACCTAACATCAAGTGGTTCGGTAGATTTTACAGATATTACTTCAGTACCAAGTGGAATTATAAGTGGAAGTTCTCAATTAACATCTTCTTATGATACAAGGTATGCGTTAAGTGGTTCTGGTGGTGGAGATACTGATTTTGATGGAAATAGAATTGTATCACAAGAAAAATTACCAACGATGTTTACTTCATCGTTTAATCCAGGCACAAGTGGTTCAGTAGTAGATTTCTTAAACGCAGTATTTTATCCAAACTCAGACCCTGCTATAACAAGTGGTAATCAAACTATATCTGAATATAGTTCAAGTGGTTCACCAATATTTACTTTAGAAGCAACAGACCCTGAAGGACAGGCACTAACATTTGGTACAGGTTCAACATATACTGATGATTTAGTTAGAGTTGCATCCAATGGTGTTGTAACTTTAAATGCAGTACCAACATCTGCATCATTTAATACTGATTTAGTAGGTGGTTCACATGGACATACATTTATTGCAAAAACAACTGATACATTTAACTCATCAATTGAAAAAGATATTACAATATTTGTAACACCAAACTCAACACCTGTATTTAGAGAAACTTCTATTAGTGGAAATGTAATTACATCGGTAACTTCAAACTTAAATGAAAGTTCTGCTGATGATACTTTACTAAAACGAGTATTCTTTACAGATGCAAATGGAGATACAATAACAATACATTCATCATCAATTGATGGTAATCATTTTGAAGTAATAAAATCATCAACCTATGTTGATATCTTACAAAATACTGGTTCTTTAAATTATGAAGAACAGACAACATATAATTTCAGTATATCTGCATCGGATGAACACTATGAGTTAGGACAAGATTCTGATTCAATAGTTGTTTTACCAATTACTGTAAATGTAACTGATAACTTAGTACCAACTATTTCAAATCAATCACTATCATCTATAAATGAGAATTCATCTGATGGTACAACTGTTGGAACAATATCTGCAGCAGATAATGAAGGAGATACCATAACATTTGCTAATTTTACTTTATATAAGTTAGAATTAGATAATGTAAATGTATCAAGTGGTTCATATGGTGGTACTTCTCAATTAACAGACCCACATGAGAATCCATTCCAAATGAGTTCAAGTGGTGTAGTAACGAGAAAAGTAGGAGTTTACTTAAATTCCGATTTAATAAACGAATATCAATATACAGTTGAAGTTAAAGATTCATATAACGAATCATCTAACCCTGCAATCATCACAATACAAATTGATGATGATACACCAGCAATTATTTCTGATAACTGGTCAGCAGGACCGTATATTAAAGAATCTGAAGAAAATGGTACAACTATAAAAACAACAAATTATGGTTCAACTACTGCAGATTATAATTCAAATCAAAGTGGAACATTTACATCATCAAACCCAGCAATTGTAATAAATGGCAGTGGTAATTTATCATTAGGAGTTGATTTAAGTGGTTCTGTAACACAAAGTGATGATTCATTGGATTCTGTAATTACATTTACTAATACTTTCGGTACAATAACGACTGATAACTTAAATGTAGATATAGTACACAATCATCATCCGAGTGCATCGTTCACATTACAAAATTCTAATCTAAATACAAATTTAGCAACAACAAATACAAACTTGGTTCTTGTTTCGATAACTGACACTGAAGGTGATACTCCTTATTCTGCTTCTTTATCTGGTACTGATGCGGGGAAACTCAATCTCAATTATACAAACTCAAATTCATCTTCTTTATACATTAGAGCAAATGAGAATTTATCAGCAGGGACCATAACTTATAACCTAAGAGTATCTGATTCTTATAGTGAAGTTTCAGATTACATAGGTAACACGATTTCAATCAATGATGTAGATACTGGTACACTTGGTGGAGATACAACCTCTCATATTATAGAATCAGCAAGAAATAATGATTCATTGAGAGATGCAAGTGGTTTTGAAGGTGGTAATACCTCTCAATTAACTGTTTCATACTCTGGTTCTGATGGAACTCCGAGTGTTCAATCATTTACTTCATCAAATCCATCGATAGATATTGATTCAAGTGGTAATCTTACCCTTGCAGTTGATATAAGTGGTTCACTTACAAGTTCAGGTGATACAATTTCATCTGATATTACATTCCAAGATAACTATGGTAATGTTGGTAGTGGTAGTTTAACAGTAAATGTATTTGGAAACTCACATCCAAGTGCTTCATTCACTAATAATAGTGGAGTTTACAATACAAACCAAGCAACATCAAGTGCATTGATAACATCTTTAACAATTACTGATGAAGAATCAGATACTCCATTCAGTATGAGTTTAAGTGGTACAGATGCAAACAAATTTAACATTGAACCACAAAATTCTAACACATCATCTATTCAATTAACTGCGGCATCTGATTTTGATGGTGGAACTTATTCATATACTGCTTCAATCTTTGACCAATTTGGTGAAACATCACAATATGAAAGAGAAATAACAATCGCAGAGGCTGATTTAGGTACTCTTTCAACAAATGGTACGTTCTATGTTATAGAATCAGCTGTAAATGGTAATAACATCGTAACAAACTCAAATGGTAGAACAGGAACACAAGGAGATTTAGGAGTTTCGTACTCACCTAACTATGGTTCACAAGTTGTACAAGAGTTTACTTCATCAAATGCATTTGTTTCTGTAAATTCAAGTGGTAATTTATCAGTTGGAACAAACATAAGTGGAAGTAGTGAAACAAGTGGAGATTCAATCACCTCTAATATAACTTGGGCAGACCAACATGGTAATGTAGGTAGTGGTTCTATATCAGTTAATGTAACAACTAACAACGCACCAACTACAAGTTCAGTATCAACTCAGTTTGGAAACACAAATCAAGCATCTGGTTCAATTCAATTACTAGAATTAACAATAACTGATACTGAAAGTGATTCAATACCTAATTCTGGTCTTACTTGGACGAGTTATAATACAACTTATTTCTCTCCATCTATATCTTCACCTTATATGAGGTTAAGTGCTAATAATATTCAAGTTCCAAGTGGAAATTATCCTTGGAGTGCTTCATTACAAGATGAACATGGGTTCAACACAACATCAGTTAATGGTATATTAACAATAGTACAATCAGATACAGGTACTTTAGGAGGAGATACTTCAGTTTATGCAATTGAATCTGCATTAAGTGGTTCAGTATTAAGAGATGCAACTGGTTTTAACAATGGAAACCCATCTGATTTAGATGTTTCATACTCTCCATCATATGGTTCACCATCAGTTCAATCATTTACCTCATCTAATCCTGCTATATTAGTTAATAGTAGTGGAGCTTTAACTTTAGGTGTAAATTTAAGTGGTTCGGTAACACAAAGTGGAGATACTATAAATTCAGATATAACATTCCAAGATGAATATGGTAATATTGGTAGTGGTTCAGTAACTTTAACAGTATTTGGGAATCAATCACCAGCAGCATCATTCGTTTCATCTTCAAATTATGAAGCTGATAACGCAACAAGTGGTTCTGATGCAGGTGCATTAGTAGTAACAGATACAGAATCTAATTCACCATTTACAATTACACTTGGTGGTACTGATGGTGGTAAATTTGATGTAAGTGGTTCAACATCACCATTTGAGATACAACCAACTGGTTCTTTAGAGGCCGGAACATACTCAATCAATATAGTAGTAACAGATACTTACTCAGAATCAGTAACACTATCAAGTGAAACAATAACAGTTGACGCATCAGCAAATACAGGAATAGTTTATATTTATTATTCGAACTACGCTTCGGATGGTAATTACTCAAGTGCGTATAATGCAGTAATGGGTGCAAGTACCTTAAATAGTGATACTCCACCTGAAGTAACTGCTTATACTGCAAATACGGCATCACCGTATTATAAAATTAAAACATCGGTAGGTGATAGTTCATACTCACTTGCTGGTGGTAAAACAATGACACTTGCAGCCACTATAAGTGGTTCAGATTTTCCAACAATTATTTCTGCATCAGCAGGAAACATGAGTTGGGGAAGTGCTGTACAAACAGTATTTGTAATACCAAGTGGTTCAAGTATGACAAATGTACCAACTTCAATGACAGATGGGTTTGGAGGAAGTACCGTAGGAGAATATTGTTTAGTTCACTACGCCGATGGAACATCAGCACCTTTAGGACCATCTCCATCAGTAATTCATACACTTGATGTTGATGGAACACAAGGTGGGTTTGATAAGTGGCACGTATTAGGTGCTGCAATAAATAGTAGTGCAACAAATATGAGAGTTAAAGTAATACCAAGTAGTGGTTCAATAGGAGCATTTTAAAATGAAAGGAATATAATATGCCATTTATAGGAGAAAGATTAGGGTTAAACACCGCGGTAAAAAACGCGGGGACAACTGCCTTACTGAATGTTGATTTCGTTAAAGGTGCATTTAAAATATATGCTTCCTCTGACTTAGTTGGTATATCTCCTAACCTATTTTCTG
>Ga0209308_10004376_pt1 | contig 11232 bp, 8 predicted proteins | sample COGITO_mtgs_1204_3_FD_184806 | JGI IMG/M metagenome (GOLD analysis project Ga0209308, IMG submission 184806) | Pelagic marine microbial communities from North Sea - COGITO_mtgs_120405 (SPAdes) (version 2) | ecosystem: Environmental > Aquatic > Marine > Epipelagic ...
TCACGCGGGATTAGAGTGTGGTATTTTAGGTACAAACTATCCAACCATGGAGATGATATCGTTTGGACCAAATATTAAGGGCGCACATTCGCCAGATGAGCGGGTTCAAATCAGCTCTGTCCATAAGTATTGGTCATTTTTAATGGAAACGTTAAAACGGATTCCAAAAGCATAAAACTTTTTTATGGAAAATTGGATTCGGTGCATCGGTTGAGTATTAACTCAAAATCTAAACTCACATGAACGTTTTCAAATTCTCTATTCTGTCGCTTTGCTTGGTTTCAAGCAGCATTTCATACGCCCAACTTGAAAAGGTTAAGGCACCAACAATCGAACTATCTGGTCATGCTGAAAAGGAGGTAACTCCCGATGAAATCTACATAACCGTGCACATCGTTGAGCGATATGACGGTAAAGAAAAGTCTACACTTGAAGCGCAAGAGGCGGCTTTAATCAGCGCCCTAAAAGCGAAAGGTCTAGATATCGATAAAATGAAGCTGACCAATGGATATGCCTCGTATGTTCGAATTCCTTGGCGATCTAAAAAAGATGTGCTAGCTAGTGCTAATTATGAAATCATGGTTGGAACGGCCGAAGAGGCCGCGAAAATATTTGAGGCAACGGACGAGTTGGACCTGAGTAGTTGTAGAATTGGCCGCTTGGATCATAGTAAAAGAGAACAATTTGTACAGGAAGTGCGTATAGCCGCTATGAAAGATGCTGCAACCAAGGCAGATTACATGTTGAACGCGATTGACTCAAAACGAGGGAAGACCCTCTTAGTCAGGGAAACGGGCTCAAATCAGCAACCGGTCTATAACCAACAATATGGCTCTAGAGCTTACGATTTGGAAATGTCAAGCATTGATAAAGTTGGATCAAGCTTTCAGGTTTCATTTAAAAAAATGGCCTTCGAGTCCAATGTGTATGTCGAATTTGAAATAGAATAATGCCAAAAAGTGTCTTGCTTTATATAGTCTGTGGGTTCTTGATTTTGTCCAACATTGGACAGTCATTTGGACAAATGGATTCCATTCAAAAGATTATAGATCGGGGTGTTGATTTACATAATCAGGGTAAGTACGAGCTTTCTTTGGTTGAATACAGAAAGGCCTTGAAACTTGATAACACGAATCCATTGCTTAATTATGAAATGGCCCTTTCTTACTATTACATGGGTGACAAAGCCAAATCTGAAGATCACGCGGTGATTGCCGCGAAAGATTTAAGCGAAAGCGGAGTGCATGCAGTTATCTTGCTAGGGACCATTTATGACGAACAGGGAAAAGGCAAGAAATCAATTAAACTATTTGAGAAGGCAGCCAAAAAGTATAGTGATTATTACTTGATTTGGTTTAACCTAGGCGTAACGGCCAATGGGATGGGTGATTATGATTTGGCGGCTCATGCATTTGAAAAAGCGGTGAATAACCGACTTGATCATGGAAGTAGTCATTACGCCTTGGGTACCATGATGCAAGTTCAGGGTAGGAGAGCTGAAGCTATGCTACCTCTTTATTTTTTCTTGTTGTTAGAGCCGGATTCTGACCGTTCTAGAAATGCACTGGTCACTTTGAATGACTTATGGTCTGAAGGAGTGTCAATGGAAGCCGGGGAAAATGTGACGATTACATTATCTGTTCCAGAAGACGTCAATATCGGACTGCAGTCAAGTGACATGATGATTTCCATGCTGGAAGTTTCCAAGTCACTGGAGCAAAATGTCGGAAAATCGGAATATGAGTTGTATGAAGATAAACTGAAGGGATTGTTTAATTATCTCTCAGAAGTTGATTTGAAACCTAGGCAAGATTTTTACACCAACTATTATATTCCATTCTTCGCAAAAATTGCTGAAAGCGAGCACATGGAGACCTTCGTACATTTTGTGCTCCAGAGCACGGATGATGAATCAATGAAATGGTTAGCCACAAATTCACAGAAACTGGAAGATTTCTTTGATTGGCTGGATGCTACGGAAGGGAAAAGCCTGGAATAATATCGTATGAGTCAGACTTGAGATTCAAAAAAAAAATCTAGTTTACTATACTTTCCGAGCAGAAAGTGCGCTCTTAGCCAAGGCTAAAAGCTGTTCCGAAGAATGGTATCCTACTGCCTGTTTTACAACAGATCCATCGGCCTCAATAAAATAGAGACTTGGATATGCTTGAACTCTATATTGCTGCGCCAATTTCCGACCTTCTCCGCGTTCCATGTCCATCTTTACATTAATGAAGTTTTCGTTGAAATATGCCCCGACTGAAGCGTCAGTAAACACCCTCGACTTCAGAACCTTGCATGGACCGCACCAACTCGCATACGCGTCAAGAAAAATTGGTTTCCCTTCAGCTTTCGCGGCTTCTTGTGCTTCGCTCCATGTACCTTCGAAAAAAACGATGCCTGCCTCATTTGGGTCTGTTTCGTTAAAAGGCGTGCTGGAAGTCAGTATTATACCGCAAACTAATGCGAAAATGGATGGTAGTAATTTCATGTTGTTTTTTTCAATTGTCCGATAGACGATTTAAACGCTGAAGTATTACAAAGGGTTGTATGCGTTAAGCTTTCTTTTGAAAAAGGACCATTTTTTTAGAAAGAGCTGAATTATTGTCCCAATATAATCGCATCAACAAAGAATCGCGTATGTATGTTGATATGATGGTCAGAGGTTAAGAATTCATCGGTGACGGCATTGACGCGAAGTTTAAACTCATTCTTTTTTATGTATTCCTGCAAATCATCGTCTGCGATATCCAGAATCAAGGTATCGTCTGTATTTGGGTCAACTTCATCTTTCCAAGCAATTTTTAATTCGCTTAAACCTTCAGCCGAAATAAAAATGCTGATGGATTCAAGAAAACTGAAATCGGAATTTGATGGAGAGGTCAACCGTAGGTCAAGCTGAGTTAGGTGGATTTCTTCAATAAGATCTTTTCGCGTATCGTTTATAGCAAACGTGTTTTCCGAATCAGTTTCAATATCAGGACTAAACACATTAAATGGAAGATTTACTCCAGTTGAAGATGGAATAACGGTTTTTTCATTGAAATCCATTTCAAATTTCGTGTATTCATCAAGTTTTTTACAACTCGATAAAACAGAGCAGATCAATATTAGGCTAACGAATCGTATCATACTTTTTCTTTTAGTTTTTCTTGTAATGCAAACATTTCGTCACGCAGTTGAGCAGCCAGCATAAAGTCCAATTCCTTTGCGGCCGTTTCCATGTTTTTCTTGGTTTGATCAATTGTTTTCTGCAATTGATCGGCACTCATATACTGTATGATTGGATCAGCGGCTACGGCAAGCTTAGTTTCATTATTATATCCGCTGTAATCTTTATTCGCAACATATTTGAGTGATTCATCAATGGCCTTGTTGATTGCCGTTGGCGTAATTCCGTGTTCCTCATTATATGCGATTTGTTTTGCCCTTCTTCGCGTAGTTTCGTCCATTGTTTTACGCATACTATCGGTGATTCGGTCAGCGTATAAAATGGCGGTTCCGTCAATGTGCCGCGCAGCGCGACCTATTGTTTGTGTCAGTGATCTATGACTCCGTAAAAAACCTTCTTTATCTGCATCTAGGATGGCGACCAACGAAACTTCCGGTAAATCCAAGCCCTCACGCAGCAGGTTAATTCCAACCAAGACATCAATAACCCCTAATCGCAGATCCCTGAGAATAGAAACACGCTCCAAGGTATCTACATCGCTATGTAGATATCGACACTTGATATTTAAATCGGCTAGGTATTTAGCCAATTCCTCCGCCATACGTTTTGTTAACGTGGTGACTAGGATTCGTTCCGACTTTTCAATTCTAACTCGAATTTCTTCCAGTAAATCATCAATTTGATTTGCAGTAGGTCGAACTTCAATAACCGGATCAATCAATCCTGTAGGTCGAATAACTTGCTCAACCATGATCCCTTCAGACATTCTCAATTCGTAATCGGCTGGAGTGGCACTTACATAGACTACTTGATTTTGTAGACCCTCAAATTCCTCAAATTTTAACGGACGATTATCCATTGCGGCCGGAAGTCTAAACCCGTATTCCACTAAATTGACTTTACGTGCTCTATCACCGCCATACATGGCGTTAATCTGAGAAACAGTAACGTGACTTTCATCAATCATCATGAGATAGTCGTCAGGAAAATAATCTAATAAGCAAAAGGGGCGGGTACCTGGCTGACGACCATCGAAATAGCGACTATAATTTTCAATGCCCGTGCAATATCCAAGCTCGCGCATCATCTCCAAATCATAGTTAACTCGATCTTCGAGGCGTTTAGCTTCGAGTGGCTGACCACCTTCAACAAATTGCTGCAACCTTTCTTGCAGGTCGTCCTGAATTTGAATTTGCGATTGCTTCATGCGGTCTTTCGTTGTCACGAAAATGTTAGCAGGGAAAATTCTTATCTCATCAAGTTTTTCGAATCGAGCATTGTTTATTGGATCAATGGTTTCAATTGCCTCCACTTCATCACCGAAAAAATGAAATCGAATGGCTATGTCTTCATAAGCCAAATACACATCAACGGTGTCGCCTTTTACACGGAAGTTTCCTCGTCCAAAATCTGCAGTAGTCCTTGAATAAAGCGAATCGACTAATCGGTGAAGTAATCGATTTCTGCCAAAGACTTGACCGACTTTTATTTGAATGATGTTTTCGTAGAAATCACTTGGATTGCCCATTCCATAAATGCATGAAACGGAACTAACCACAATAACGTCCCTACGTCCACTTAGTAAGGCTGAGGTTGTGCTTAATCGGAGCTTCTCAATTTCCTGGTTTATGCTGAGATCTTTTTCGATGAAGGTGTCAGAAGTTGGTAAATAAGCTTCGGGCTGATAGTAATCATAGTAGCTTACAAAATACTCCACGCGGTTGTCAGGAAAGAAGCTTTTAAACTCGCCATAGAGTTGGGCCGCTAACGTTTTATTATGACTTAGAATGAGGGTAGGGCGCTGCGTGTTTTGAATCACGTTTGCCATCGTAAACGTTTTACCCGAGCCTGTTACGCCTAGGAGCGTTTGGTATCTAACTCCTTCATTTATTGCTTCGGTTAACTGCTTTATAGCAGTAGGTTGATCACCGGTTGGACTAAAGTTAGAGTTGAGATTAAATTTCAAGGGCTTTTTAAATTATGCAAACAAGCAAAGCTAACTTCAATAAACAATTTACGCCTTGTCTCGGCTTTATTTGTGATTTTTGCCCTATGTTTTTACGCAGAATACTTCACTATCTCAATCCATTTACCCTATTCAAAAAAGGGAATCAAGATGTAAACTTGAGGATGATGCATGGTATAAATCGAATCTCGATTTTCATGTTCCTTATCTGCATCATTATCATGATGGTTAAGTTTTTAGGTTAAGCGTGTAGCAGGGCTTGTTCGCAATCAGCGATCAAATCCTCATAATGCTCAACTCCAATCGATAATCTAACCAAGCTATCGCTTATCCCATAAAGTAATTTGTCCTCTGGAGTTACATCGCTATGGGTCATGGTAGATGGATGTTCCGCCAAGCTCTCTGTGCTACCTAAACTGACGGCTAATTTCATCAGTTTAAGTGCATTGAGGAATCGGAAAGATGCTGGCTCACCTCCGATAATTTCGAAAGAAATCATAGCACCCGCACTACTTAGTTGACGTTTATAAATCGAGTAATTGACCGGATCGGTCTTCTCATCTAAAAATCCGAGGTAATGCACTTTAGATACTTTGGAATGATTATTCAAATACTCAGCAACCTTCTTTGCGTTGATGGCTTGCTCCGTCATTCTAACCTTTAGCGTTTCTAAACTGCGCATCAATAACCAACCTGTCCACGGTCCCGCCATGTTGCCTAAAAAGGTTCTTAAGGTTTTTACTCTAGTTATAACCTCTCTGTTTCCAAGCACTGCACCAGCAATCACATCGCTGTGGCCCCCAATGTACTTTGTGGCAGAATACACAACGATATCGGCACCGTGACTTAGCGGATGTTGCCAGAGCGGCCCCATATAGGTGTTATCGACTGTAAGAAAAACGGGTTTTTCCTCCGTTGCGTACTTATCCGCTACTTTTCTGCAAGCCTCAATGTCGACCAACTGGTTGGTAGGGTTTGCTGGAGTTTCGATGTAAATCATTTTCAACTTATCACCAATACCATGAGCTTCAATGATTTGGTCTATTTTTTCTTCAGATTCGTGTGCATGAAATGCGAGTGCATGAATTCCAAATCGGCTAAGTACATTTTTGACAAAATGGTAGGTGCCTCCATAAAGCGGATTACTATAAAGCACGTAATCACCAGGGTTCAGAAACTCCAACATTACCGTACTTATAGCGGACATACCGCTTTCGAAAACAGCGCAATCTTCGGCCTCATCCCAAAGTGAAAGTCTGTTTTCTAAAATTTCAAGATCAGGATTGTTAAGCCGACTATAAATCAAACCCATTTCTTCGGTAGGGCCTTTTTCTCTTAATCCGTAGGCTAATTCGAAAAATCCTTTTCCTTCTTCAGCGGTCTTAAAAACAAAGGTTGATGTTTGAAAAATTGGGCATTTAATAGCCCCTTCGCTTAATTCCGGCTTATACCCGTACGACATCATTAAGCTCTCTGGGTGCATTTTCTTTTTATTTTCTGACATAACTCTAAATTTTTACCGATTCTTAAATATGATTAATGATGCTGGGTTTCCATTGCTAGAAACTTACCTGTATGACTATGCTCAACGCTACAAATTTCTTCTGGGGTTCCTTCAGCAATGATTAAACCTCCATTTTTACCACCTTCCGGACCTATATCAATTACGTGATCTGAAACTTTGACTATGTCGAGGTTATGCTCAATGACCAATACAGTATTTCCTTGATCAACTAAAGTATTTAAAACCTCTAGAAGCATTCTGATATCCTCGAAATGCAGTCCTGTTGTAGGTTCATCTAAAATGTAAATGGTGTTTCCTGTGCTTTTTCTTGATAATTCGGTTGCCAGTTTCACGCGTTGAGCCTCGCCACCGCTTAAAGTTGTAGAAGATTGACCTAACCGGACGTATCCGAGGCCAACTTGCTGTAAGGTGAATATCTTGTTGTAAATGCTAGGAATATTGTCAAAAAAACTAACAGCTTGATCAACGGTCATATCCAACACATCACTGATTGACTTACCTTTAAATCTTACATCGAGGGTCTCTCGATTGTATCTTTTACCATCACAGGTTTCACATTCCACATAGACGTCAGGTAGAAAATTCATTTCTATGGTTTTCATACCAGCTCCCTGACAAGTTTCGCAGCGACCTCCTTTTACATTGAATGAAAATCGACCTGGTTTATAGCCGCGAATTTTTGCCTCGGGAAGGTCCGTAAATAATTGCCGTATGTCGGTGAAGATATTAGCGTATGTTGCTGGATTTGAACGTGGTGTGCGTCCGATTGGCGATTGGTCAATTTCGATCACCTTATCCAAATGCTCTACACCTTTTATGCTTTTATAAGGCAGTGGTTTTTTGCTTGATCCGTTTAATTGAGCAGTAAGAATAGGGTAGAGCGTACCGTTAATCAGGCTTGATTTACCACTACCCGAAACACCCGTTACGCAAATGAATTTACCCAATGGAAACTGAACATCAATGTCCTTTAAGTTGTGGCCTGAAGCCCCTTTGAGGTCAATAAACTTACCGTTTCCTTTCCTTTTCTTTTCTGAAACCTCAATACGTGCTTCGCCATTCAAATAATGGGAAGTGAGGGAGTTTCCAAGGAGCATTTCAGAAGGGGTTCCCGCACCCATAATCCGACCACCATTCACACCGGCTCGAGGTCCCATATCTATGATGTAGTCAGCTTCCATCATCATATCCTTGTCATGTTCGACTACAATGACGCTATTTCCAATATCGCGTAAGTCTTTGAGCGATTTAATCAAACGATGATTATCGCGTTGATGAAGTCCGATACTTGGCTCATCTAGAATATATAGCACTCCAGTAAGTTGCGAGCCTATTTGTGTAGCCAGTCGAATCCGCTGTGCTTCGCCACCACTCAGCGTTTTTGAAGATCGATTTATGGCTAAATACTCAATACCGACATCCAATAAGAATTGTAGCCTTGATCTTATTTCTTTTAGGACATCATTGGCAATGGTGTTTTGTTTGGCGCTTAGACGACTTTCAATTCCTTCAAGCCATTGGTGCAACTCGCTGATCTCCATGCTGGAAATATCAGCGATATTTTTTCCATCAATTTTGAAATAGAGCGATTCCTTTTTTAGCCGCGATCCCTTGCATTCAGGGCATTCCACCTTATTCATAAAGGCGCTAGCCCAACGTTGATAATTTGCTGAAGCACCGTCTTCAAATTGATCCATCAGAATATTTGAGACACCATCAAATTTGATGTTATAAGATTGAGTAATACCCAATGTATCACTCTTTATTTCAAGTTGTTCGTTCGTTCCATAAAGGATAACATCCATAACCTCCTCAGAGATTTCTGATAATGGTGTGTTAAGTTTGAATTCGTATTTCTCACCCAACAATTCGATCTGCTTGAATATCCAGTTATTCTTGTAGTCACCGAGCGGGGCCAAGCCGCCTTTTTTAATGCTTAAACTTGGGTCAGGGATTATTTTTTTACGGTCAATTTCGCGTACTTCACCCAATCCGTTACATTTTCGACAGGCTCCATAAGGTGAGTTGAAAGAGAAAATATTAGGGGCAGGTTCGTCATAAGATATTCCGCTCGTTGGACACATTAGCGAACGGCTAAAGAATCGCACTGATTTTTCATCATTTTCCAGCATCATTAGTTGACCCTTGCCCTCCTTTAAAGCTGATAAAATGGACTGTTTTAATCGTTTTTCGTTTGAAGCTTCTACGGTTAATCGATCAACAAACAATTCAATATCGTGGGTCTTATAACGATCCAGTTGCATTCTGTGGGTGATCTTTACGACTTCACCATCCACCCTTACACGTAAGTATCCCTTTCGCGCAATTTGCTCAAACAACTCGCGGTAATGTCCTTTTCTTCCTTTTACAAGCGGAGCTAAGAGCGTTATTTCTTGACCATTATAATTTTCATTAATGAGCTGGATAATCTGATTATCAGAATATCGGACCATTTTTTCTTCAGTCACATAACTAAAGGCTTCAGATGCGCGGGCATATAGCAATCGCAAGAAGTCATAGATTTCTGTAATGGTACCAACTGTCGATCTTGGATTTTTATTGACCGTTTTTTGTTCTATGGATATAACCGGACTTAATCCATTGATTTTATCGACATCAGGACGCTCCAAACCACCAATAAATTGGCGCGCATAGCTAGAAAATGTCTCAATATATCTTCTTTGACCTTCAGCGTATATCGTGTCAAAAGCCAAAGAAGACTTGCCACTTCCACTTAATCCCGTAATAACCACCAATTGGTTTCGAGGAATGTTTAAATCAATATCCTGCAGATTATGTTCTCTCGCACCAAGAATCTCTATTTGATTCTCTACCTCACTATTCACTTTTGTTGTCTCCTTCATCTCGATTTTCGCGCGTGAAAGTAGCAACTTGCTTCTTGTCATTTACTAAAACCTCGGAAAGGGCTTTTGTGGGAATTTGTAGGATGTACTCCCTGTTGGAATCATTGGGAAGATAATCATCTCTTAACCATGGATTAAGGAATTTCAAAGCCTTATAGTTAATACCTTGTTTAAAAGCAAAATCAGGTAGATTCTTTACAGTGGTATTAACATTCAACTCAGAATATTTCAATTCAGGGTATAAATCCTGTTCTCTAAATACGAAACCGTAAGAAGATGGATTTGCTATAATAAGCTTTGCGGCAAGGATTCGAAAAACGTAGCGAGAGGTTTCTTCATTCAAAACTAGATCGTAATAATTTGTCGCCACTTGACGTTCCATTTGATTTTCTAGGCCAGCCATTCCCATGTTATACGATGCTGCGGCAAGCGTCCAACTGCCAAATTTTTCCTTCGCCTTTTTTAAGTATGCACAAGCCGCTCTTGTCGATTTTTCGACATGATAACGTTCGTCTATCGCTCCGTTTACTTCTAATCCATTTTCTTTAGCTGCAGCTTTCATGAGCTGCCAAAAGCCTGTGGCACCTGCTGGGCTTACGATTTGTTGAAATCCACTTTCTATTAATGCCAAATACTTAAAGTCGTCCGGCACTCCTTCTTCCTTGAGAATCGGTTCAATTACAGGAAACCATCGGTTGCTGCGCTTTATAAATAACATGGTTTGAGACTGCCAGTAGGTATTAACCAGCAATTCGCGATCAAGTTTTTCGGAAACATCAATCAGTTTCATTGGTGCTGATTCACCTGCAAAGTCGATGGTCGCTGGCAATGGCAATGCATATACGTGATAATCATCCTTGAATTCGTTGGAAAACTCAGTCGCTTCTGCCTCTTCATCGACCGAAGCGGTAAATAGTTTTAGCATCGAACCAGAAGCAGCGATTAGGATAATGAAGACAATGAACCGTTTTAGGCTTTTATGCATGGGAGGTTGTTGGGTGTTTGGCCGCGTAAACTTGTTTTGCTTTTTTCCAGATGGTGGTACTGTATAAAAAGCTTATACACAATAATGGATATGCAAAAAGAAGCGATGTGTAAAATTGAAGATGGTCATGTGAAACAAATTGAAGGCCTGCTATAAGTGCAATGGAAATACACGAAATGAGCAGCAATACAAAACTAACAAAATGGTCACTTAGTCCAGCATATGATAAGTGGTGTGTGGTGTGGTCTCGGCCTCCCACAAAAGGTGATTGTCCGCGTTTCAGCCGATTTATGGTAACGGTTATTGAGTCACCGATGGGAACAACAAATGCAGTCAGAACGATGGCGATTTTTGAATACCAGGCATGTTCATCGATAATACTACCGTTATTCCAGAAGAACGCGATGCCAACTGCAGCCAACAATGCACCCAACATTTGACTTCCCGTATCGCCCATAAAAATTCGTGATGGATGCCAGTTTAGAAATAGAAATCCAAGTAAAGCAGCTACTGTGCCACCACAAACGATGGTATAGAAAAGAGCTGATTCGCCAAAAGGTAATGCACAAACAGCTGCTGAAATAAGAATAGTTGCGGAAATACTTGCTGTGATTCCATCCATATTATCCAACATATTTATGCTATTCATGACTGAAATGGTCCAGAAAATTGTAAGCAGGGCATCCAGCCAAAAAATTTCGAAAAATTCAATTCTGAGAT
>Ga0209308_10004377_pt1 | contig 11231 bp, 6 predicted proteins | sample COGITO_mtgs_1204_3_FD_184806 | JGI IMG/M metagenome (GOLD analysis project Ga0209308, IMG submission 184806) | Pelagic marine microbial communities from North Sea - COGITO_mtgs_120405 (SPAdes) (version 2) | ecosystem: Environmental > Aquatic > Marine > Epipelagic ...
ACGCCTGGCTTGATACCTCGCTTAATTTTCTGCATGTGTAAGTATTGGGTTGAATAGGTGCTACTATGCTTTATTTTAACATAATTTCCATTATGGCGCCCATACTTGGCTTCCACAACGACACCTTCACCGACCGAGTGAATGGGTGTGCCCTTAGCAGCTGCATAATCTGTTCCTAAATGGGCCTTGTATTTTTTTTGAACAGGATGATAGCGGCGACCTGAATATCGAGAACTTATTCTCCTGTAATTTAGCGGGGCTCTTAAAAAAGTCTTTCTTAAGCTGTTCCCGTCCTGGTCAAAATAATCTTCTTTTTGATCTAAGCTGTATCGAATACCATAAAATATCTTATCAAAATGTTCAAAACAGACACCCGTGATTTGCTTAATACCAATAGGTTTTCCTTCAATACTTTCTTCCTCATAAATGACTTTGAACTTATCTCCCTCTTGAATTCTGAAAAAATCAACTTGCCAAGCAAGTACATCGACGAGCTTACTTACCAATAAAGGAGGGGCTCCGATATCTATTGCTGTTTCATATAGGGATGAATGAATTGTGGCAGCAATACTTCTTTCAATGATATCTATCTTCTTACGGTAGACACGTGTATAGAGAGAATCGCCTAAGGAAAAAACAACAAAAGATTTTAAATCAGGTTCAAAAATAAAATAGTCAATGGTCTTATTTGAATCCATTTTATGAATAATCGAATATTTTTTACCTATACTAAGTTTGCGTAAGTCAAAAATATTTTTTGAAGTCTGGGCAATTGCATAAATTTTGGCATCGGATACTCCAAAATTTTGAAGAATAGCGGAAAGCGTTTGATTTCGTTTTATTTTCCCTACTATGACTCCAGACGAATCTACAGGAAGGCCAAATAATAATTTTGGCTTTGGAGCTTCATGCGCCAGGGATTCAATAGCCTCTTTTTTGGGTGCCTGCTTGATCACGGAATCACAAGCATGAAAAAGTACTAAAAGAGATAAAGCGATTAAATACAGGACTTTCATGTGCTTAGCCTTATTTGCTGAAATTGGTATACCCAAGGTCCAAAAATGAGAGGAAGGATGGAATGTCTAAATTATAGGAGATAGGATCGACAAGTAATTGACCCTCAGCAGTCATGATGATATAAAGAGGTTGTGCATTATTTTTAAATTGGGTAATTTGTAAATCTGCATTTTGCTTACCTATCGTTTTTTTTGTCTTACCATCGTAAGAAGATTCATACCATTGATTCTGTGGCAGAGTCGTTTTGTCATCTTTTGAGAATTCTTGAATCCGACCATACACGCGCCTCCATTTCTCGGCAGTTGACACATCCATGGCCCGTAAAGTCTATAAATATGGGCTTTTCGGTCGCAAGGGCACATTTCTTGGCTTGCTCTAAATCAAAATAACCTGATAGTCCATGAGGGAGCTCAAGAAAGTCACTATATTTTGGCGCTTCACACAAACCAGATAAATCGTTATTAAGTATTGTTTGATTTGATGAACTTACATTGAAATCTTGTCCTGAGATGGGAGGTAAATAGCCAGACATTCCTTTTAGAGGGGCCCCAAAAAGTCCTGGAATGAGATAAAACACAAATGAAAAACTGATGATGGCCAAAATTAATCCCAACACTGAAGTATTTTTTGCCTTAGAATCTCCAGGCATTCGAAAGATACCGAGCAAATAAAAACTCAGTAAGGTGAAAATAGCAATCCATAGAGCTAAATAAATTTCACGGTCTAAAATGCCCCAGTGATAGGCTTGATCAGCGATACTTAGAAACTTAAAGGCAAAAGCCAATTCCAGAAAGCCAAGGACCACTTTTACTGAGTTGAGCCAACTTCCTGATTTGGGTAGGGATCCGAGCCAGCCAGGAAATAAGGCAAAAAGCATGAATGGGATGGCAAAAGCTGTAGAAAAAGCCAGCATTCCTAAAATCGGCTTGAGTACCAGTCCTCCAGCCGATTCCACTAATATCGTACCTACGAGAGGGCCGGTGCAACTGAAGGAAACTAAAACTAAAGTTAAAGCCATGAAAAAGACACCGATTAGGCCACCTTGATCTCCCATTCGATCTACTTTATTCACCCACTTGTGGGGAAGAGTAATTTCAAAAAGACCGAAAAAAGAGACGGCAAAAAAGACGAATACAATAAAAAATAAAACATTTGGAAACCATCCTGTGGCCAAGTCATTTGCGATTTCTGGGCCCATGAATGGGGCTATAATAGCACCGAAGAGTACATGAATTCCGATGATGGATAGACCATAAAAAAGACTATTTTTAATTCTCGTTGCCTTACTTTTATTTTTTACTGTAAAATAAGTAACGGTCATGGGAATCATAGGAAAGACACAAGGGGTAAGAAGGGCCGTAAGTCCAGCGATGAAGGCGATCAGCATAAAGGAAAGTAGGGTATAGGGGTCATTGGCTGCTCGCATGTCAAAAACGCTTTCATTTGGTCCAGCTTTTTTTTCGGAAAAGGTTGCCGAGTTCATGGAGGTTGCAACAAAAGAGAAATCATCCTCAAGGGGAATACAGAGTCCCGTAACATCTGAACAAACTTGATAACTATACAAACCCTCAATACGATAGTTGAGATCTTTTAATTGAATATTTTGAACAAACGTACCTATTTTTTTAAAATAGGTGTAGGTACCCATAAATATAGAATCATAAGCACTTAAGGCTGCTTGAGGTTGAATGGATCCTAACAGTTTGTAACTCGCATGCGGCGTGAAAATGAATTCGGTAACGTTAGGACCTAATTCAGGATCAAAATCAGAGGAATATAAATACCAATCGGCATCAATGACCGCGTTAAAAATAATTTGAGCCGTTGCTTGATCATCTGAAACAGAGATACTTTGACGCCATTCGATAGGCTTCATTATTTGACTTGAACCCCAAAAACTAGCTACAAGTAACAATAGGATTAATTGAACGCGCATAATTTATCAATGATAGTTTGACCCCTTAGCTCTTTTTTGATATTTGGGAAAAATGACCGTAAAAATAAGCAATTGTTTCAATTCCTTTATAATAATTAAATAAGCCATAACTTTCATTGGGTGAATGAATGTCATCCGAATCAAGACCAAAGCCCAGTAAGATAGGTTCTATTTTCAGTTCTTGCATGAACAAAGCAACAATTGGGATGCTCCCGCCTTCCATCGTTGGTATCGGTGTTTTTCCCCAGGATTGTTCAAATGCCTTACTTGCTGCTTGATACCCGTTTGAATGGGTAGAAACTACTGCGGGTGTTCCTCCATGATGGGGCGTTACCTTGACTTTTACAGATTTGGGTGCATTTTCTTCAAAATATTTGATAATCATTTGTGTGATCTTACCACTGTTTTGGTTGGAGACCAATCGGGTAGAAATTTTGGCAAATGCTTTAGAGGGGAGTACCGTTTTAGATCCTGGTCCTGTATATCCACCCCAAATACCATTCACATCTAAGCAAGGGCGTATACCAACGCGCTCAATGGTTGAAAATCCTTTTTCTCCTTTAACCTCTTCAATGTTGAGTTCTTTTTTATAATGGTCAAGATCGAAAGGAGCTTTGGCCATTTCAGCTCTTTGCGCTTCAGAATATTCTAATACATCATCATAAAAGCCGGGAAGCGTGATGCGTCCTTCTTCATCTTGCATATCAGCAATAAGCTTGGTGAGAATATTGATGGGATTGGCAATTGCGCCACCATAAACACCCGAATGAAGATCTTTATTAGGACCGGTCACCTCCACCTCGAGATAGCTTAAACCTCTCAACCCGACGGTAATAGATGGGGTATCATTATTTATGATGGAGGTATCTGAAATTAAAATGACATCTGCCAATAATTTCTGCTTTTCTTCTTTAATGAAAGCTTCTAAATTATCGGAACCTACTTCTTCTTCTCCTTCGATCATGAATTTAACATTGCATGTTAGCGTATTTGTTTCTATCATAGCTTCAAAAGCTTTAACATGCATATACATTTGACCCTTGTCATCGCAGGCACCTCTGGCATAAATTCGATCATTTTTTACGATGGGTTCGAAGGGGGGATGATCCCAAAGCTCATAGGGATCAGCAGGTTGTACGTCATAATGCCCGTAGACTAACACCGTGGGAAATGTGGAGTCAATGATCTTTTCAGCATATACAATCGGATGACCTTTGGTTTCACATAGTTCGGCATAGTCGACACCCGCTGCTATTAATTGGTCTTTGACAAACATAGCTGCATTTCTGACATCACCATCAAATTTTTTATCGGCACTAACAGATGGAATCCTTAATAAATCGAGTAATTCATTAAGAAACTTATCTTTATGATCATTTAGGTATTCTAAAGTTGTCATAGGAAGTTTTATTAAAAAAAGGATAAAACAAATTTACGCACAAGAATTATCAAATGAGTGGTAAAATTCAAAAACCGTCGTCATCATCATCATCCGAGGCATCTAAAAATTCATCAAATCCTTCGGGATAGGTAAGCTTGAAAGGGACTTCTATGTCTAGGTAAACTTTTCGAAAAGTATTGATAAAATTTAAGGTTTCAGTTTCTTCACCTGCAACTAAAATGAGCTGTCCAGACTTAAGCTTACCGCTGCTTTCATTACTTTTAATTTCATCATTAAATTCAGAATTTGAAGAATAAACTAAAAGACTATTATCTTGATAATTAAAATAATACCAGCTACCTGGGGCAGCTTGAATAAATAAATTCAAAATATCATTATCGATATCGTCTTTTTTAATTTCTAAAAAACCATCCACTTTTGTATTAATATCCTCACCATATATATTGGAAATTGATATTTTGGAAGTGTTGTACCACGAGTTTTCATCAGGATCCCAATTCATTTTTACTCCGGAGATCACCAAAAATTTGTTCAGTAGTTCTGATATCCCAACCAAAGTAGTATACTCTTCTTGGTTATCTGCTTGATATTTTTTTGTATTTTCATCACCTATGAGATTACTTATTTTTAATAAATTTTTTGTATTGATTTCATTGGCAAGGTCTCCCCCTAAGCGAGACAAAATGTCAAGAAGGTCTATAGATATTAAGTCGGCTAGAGTATTTTTTAGATTGATATCTATTATCAAAGCAGCATCAAGGGTGCAAATACTCGACGCTGCATCTAAGGTTCCTATTACCGAGGCAGATAGTTTGAGTTTATTTTCCTTAATACCAAAGAAGTTCATCTTGCCTTCAAAACTGTAATATTGAGTTGAATCATTGTAGATAAATGTTTGCCCCTCATACGTATCACCTGTTGACTTCAAAGTCTCTTCAATGAGGTAATTTCTTGAATTCACATCATATTTTACCATCCCTTTTGCTAGAAAATAATCGTGGTTTGTTTTATTTTTTTTATTTTCAATAAATGTTGGGTATAAACGACCTCTTATATCCTGATGAAGGCCGGCTATTAACGGTTTACCATCTTCAAAAGCTTCTTTATTAAGGTCAAAAACTACTTCAGCGATTTCTTCATCTTGCTTATAAGTAACCCAAAGGTCATACGCAGGGTTATTAGTAAATTCAGGCTGAATAAATCCATCTAATTCTAAAGCTTGTTTATATGTTTTGAGGGTTACCTTTCCTTTATAGGCGAATCCTGGGGCAATTTCAATGTCTCCGCTCTTAGTTATTCCCGTAGCTTGAGTGTAGTATTTAAGTTCTTGATTTTCAGCATTTTTTTTACGACTAAATCTACGTATTTCTGTGTTATTTTCAGTGATGGTATCCGTGGTAAAGTAGCGTTTTTTAATACTTAAATCATACATTGGGATTTTGCTTGTATCCCCCTTTGTAGAGGTCACATAATTGGCTTTAGCATTGAAATCATTTTTCGAGACAATATTAATAGTAGCATCTGTGAGGAAGTGGTATAATTCGGTTGACTCATAGATGATTTTTGCATTTTGAAAAGTTTCTAGTTTTGAATTAAATTTTATGGTTGTTTCATTATTTTCAGGGATAATTTTTGCATCGGCCACGAGTATGTATGGAATACCTTGAACAATTAATTCAGATGTTTTGATATCGTAAATGGCATTGGTCCCATTGAAGACTAATGAATCTAGATCTGAACGCGTTGAATAAAAATAAGAATCTTTTAAATCAACATTATCTGGTTTTCTCATCGTTACTAATGAATCTTCCAAAAACCAGGTCGCGTTGACAATAGATGTCTTCATTGCAGCATAGGGAAAATTAAAGGCAGCATCACGCGTATGTTCAATATTGATATTGGCTATATTTTTTTCAAGGTTAAAATTTACATAGGTATCCTCTCCAACCATTGCAGGCTGATCAATTTGGTCTGAAAGAATTTGAAATTTGCTATTCCTTGCCTCAAATTTTTTTTCTTCGAATGCCATTTGTTTAGATTCCGTAATTGAACCACGTGTAAAAAAGCGACCAGCACCGTATACACCTGATTGGGTAAGATTAACTGTACCTTCTAATTGGGCAGATTTCGTATAAAAATTAAAGGGCTCACCAATGGTAATTAAATACATACTATCTTTTCTGGGATACCAACTCATTCTAAAATTTCCAAGATCAGCTTGAGGGAAGTTCAAAGACTTTACCTGACCGGGATCAATATAGCCTTTGTATCCATCAGTAGTTACAGAATCGGAATAATAAATAAAATCATCAGAAAAAAGGTGGCTGTGAATAAAATCAATTTTTCCAGTTCCTCGAATCCCATTATTACTTAACCTGATGGTTTCATAAGTTTTGGCGGGTGTTCCGTATAGATTGTAACCTTCTTTTGGAATTTCATGATTAAATCCCAGGGATTGATCTCCCATAATAATCAATGAATCTTCGAAAACTGGAAAAATTCCTCCGGAGTTAAAAGAACCTGGAAAAATTAAATTTTCAGTACTATCACTGTCAATATCATCAAATTTCTTAGGTCTTACTATGAATACAATTGATGAATCATAAGCGCCGTTGAGTATTTCAGGCTGGTTGAAAAAGACTAATCCACTCGTGTTGGAGACAAAGTAAGGATATTTATCGCTTTCATTTCGTCCAGATCGATTACTCGGCATATTTAAATATACGATTCCGCTCGTTTGCTCAATGTGATTTGTAAGTTCGCCGTAAGAGCCATCGGAGTTAGACAATCTTAAATCAACAGAATCAATTTGGTTCAAGTTTATGAGAAAATTGTTATAATCAAATTGAAATTTTTGGCCTTGATAATCAAATTGGCCTAAAGTAACCCCACCATTGAAAATGATTTCACGATTTTCTCTCATTGAAATTTTTCCATTTTCGGGTGTAATAGAGCCTTTGTAATCCGCAGTTACCCAAAACTTTTTAATGCCATTTATATTTAAATACATGGAGTCTAGATTGAGTGAAGCATTGAATCCTGTGGCCACTTTAGATGAAACAAAAACGTTATCAAAGTCTCTTTTTTTTGCAGCAGCTTGATAATATAAGAAAGCCCGCGGTAATAATTTCACATGACCTGTTCTGAAATTATAATTAGCAAATCCGTATATACTCAATATTTTCATAGCACCTTTAACGAGACGAATATCGAGATTATATTCATTACACAGATCGAGTTCATTGAACTCTGTCATCCCATATTTTCGAGCATAAAAGACTGAAAGACCGATAGGATGGAAGTTATACGGCCCATTAAGACCGTGATACCGATTTAAGTTAAAAAAGTCAGAAGATTCAAAAGTTGTGGGTAAAAGTCCGGCACCATTAGCCATTTTAAAATTAATAGAGTCATAATTCATTGGCCATATTAATTGGTCAGTACTTATCAGTATTTCGTGATATGAATCATAAAAAGGAGTGACGTCATATTTTTTTTCTCGCCAAACGGTCAGGTGGTTTTCTCTGCCATCATAACGCATGTTGATACCTGGATGAAAAAGTGAATCTGAATTTACAATAATTGAAATTTCCCCATTATGGGCTAAGATGACAGAATCTTTAAAATCAAATTTTTCTGACTTTATGATGGCTTTTCTACCATTTCCATCAAGAATAATTAACTCACCAAGGGCCTTATTGATTGCTGTTCCAATCAACTGATTTCCTTTAATTTGAATACCACCTGTATATTGAACTTTCCCTTCAAAAAAGGGGAGTTTTATATTGTTTTCATATGAGGTAAATTCAGGGAAATTTTCTGTATTTTGTTGAATACTTTTTTTGTATTTGTACTTGAATATTCCCGATATGGAATCAGTGAAAAGATCAGGAAAGATCAGTGTCGCATTAGGCGTCCAAAAGTCACCTCGATCTACTCGAAAATTAAAGTCTCCCAGCTTAACTTGAGCACCGATCATTTTTTTATATTTTTCTGGCCAATCTATAGTCGCTGAAGACCCTGAAAATAGGCGATCTTTGAAGACATGATTTCCTATTACATTGTTAATTTTTAAAGAATCAAAAGGGGAGGAAAGTATCAGTGATGCCTGATCTAAATGAAGGTAGGGCCCGGAGATGACCGCAGGGCGGTATTTGGCTTTTTGTAAGGCAACATAATCTATTTCAGAACTGTAGGTTGCTGCCCTTACTGTGGTAGTATTACTATTGATTTGTATCGAGTTATTTCCTGTATCATTGTCCCAACTCTCGTTGTCACTTGGCCAATCATCATTTGTATCATTATCCCAACTCTCGTTATCACTTGGCCAATCATCATTTGTATCATTATCCCAACTCTCGTCATCACTTGACCAGTCATCATTTTCGGTGAGATCCATTTTTTGAGAAGTTTCTAGAAGCTGATCTACACTGAGCGTTGGGATCTCTTCTAGGAAATCAAAGGAATATATTGGATTCAGGGTTTTAGAGATGAAAAATTTACTCTTATAAAGATTTTGACTATCAATAAATTCATTAAGTCCCTTTTGAAAATGAGTATACTCCTGTTTGCTAAGCGTTTCTAAGGAAGAAAATGAGATAGCTAAAATTGCATCAATTTGCTTATTAGGGATTTTTTGTACCAAAGGTAGGCTGGTAATTAATTCAAATAATAAGATGTAATTGGCCCTACTAAAGCGCTTTTCTTCCATTTTTTTTACAATAGCAATGAGTTTCTCTTTTTGCCCTTGATTAAATTGTTCGCGCCATGACTCGTCAAAGGAGGTTACAATTTTTAATGATTTTTGAGTATTTGTGATTTTGAGAAATTGCAGAACTTGTTGTTTAAAAGTTTCAGAATCATTTGAGAAACTTTGTGCTGACAACTGCCAAGTAAAAAAGAAGAGTAAAAAAGCAGAAAAGATGTTTTTCATAACTTAAATCTAAATAAACCACCCACGATAATCATATTCTTTTGCTTAAAACGATTACCGTCCAAAGGCTCAAGCATTTTTGGTGTATTCGTTTAAGCCCCAGTTTTTCGGCATGGGCATAAATTTTAGGTGCATCATTTTCATAAAAACCACTTAAAATTAAAACTCCATTTAAGGCAAGCAGACGAGCATATTCAGGCATCTCATTCAAGAGGACGTTTTTATTGATGTTGGCAATGATAATATCTGCTTGGTCCTTTAGGCTTAAATCTCGAATCACTCCTTTCAATACTTGGCCCGGACAATCGTTCAAGTTAAAGTTTTCTTGAGCATTTTCAATACACCAATCATCAACGTCCGTCGCGACTATGTGTGTGGCACCTAGTTGGTGAGCCAAAATGGATAAGACTCCGGTTCCAGTACCAAAGTCATAAATTTTTTTTTGGTAATGATCAATGGATAATTGTTCCTCAAGTATTAATGATGTGGTGGTATGATGTCCAGTGCCGAAAGACATTTTCGGATGAATTACAATCTGATGCTTGAAATGATCTTGGGGTTCATGAAAAATAGCACGAACCATGATTTTATCAGCGATTACAACGGCGGCATAATTTTTTTCCCATTCTCTATTCCAATTGATTCGTGCGACAGCTTCGAGTTTGTAGGAGATGGTTCCCAATAGTTGATACTTCTTTACAAGGTTATCGAGGAGGGATTGGTTAAAATTTAGTACTTCACAATAGGCACTAAAACCCATTTGATGTTCCTCAAATGAATCATAGCTCAACATTGATAATTCGGCAATCAATAGGTCACTTAAGTGGGGGTCACAAGTAAAATGGACACCTTTAAAATTCATCTTGAGCAGCCTGCAAAAGATTCGAATTCTGTAAAATAGATAATAAAATCAGCCTCACTTTTTTTATGGGTAAAGTAAATTTTAAATCGGGCAAAATCTTTTTTTTCTTCAAAATACCACATCCCTGGCTTATCTGCGTAAAGACGATTTTGTTGTTCGTAAACGACGATGTCGGCAGCGGACTCTGATAATTCTTTATAAACAATTAAATCTGCTAGATAGGCTTTCTCTACTTCATACACACTCCCATAGGCTTGACATATCAAAGCTTGACTGGGGGTAAAAAAGAGATGAAATGTAACAATAAGGAGCCACATTTTAGAATGACTTGGCGATATCAATAAATCCTTGCGCATCCATACTTGCACCACCTATCAAGCCACCATCAACATCAGGGCATGAAAAAAGTGTTTGGGCATTGGCTGGCTTGACACTTCCTCCATATAATATGGGTATCTGTTTGGCAATGCTGTCACTGTAATTTTTTGCGATGGTATGGCGAATAAAATGATGCATTTCTTGTGCCTGCTCATCTGACGCGGTAACACCTGTTCCTATGGCCCAGACGGGTTCGTAGGCAATGATGACCTTAGCGAATTCAGCAGCATTAAGTTCAAATAAGCTTAAAGATAATTGTTTTTTCACAAGATCGAAATGAGTATTTTCTTCTCTCGTTGCTAGCTTTTCTCCACAACAAAAAATGGGAGTCATTTGATGTTTCAGTACGATTTGAGTTTTAGCCTCGAGTTCAGCATAGGTTTCTTTGTAATATTCTCTCCTTTCACTGTGGCCTAACACTACACAATCTACACCTAAGTTTTGGAGCATGGCAGCAGAAATTTCGCCAGTGTAAGCCCCTGATAATTCTTGATGGCAATTCTGTGCGGCAATGAATACATTTGTTGTATTGCCTATTGTTTTTTTTATACTTTCTATGTGTGTGTAAGGAACCGACAAAATAATGGTCGTCTCTGACAATGATTCATCTTTGGCCATATGAACCACTTTGGAAGCAAGCTTCAATCCTTCATCGATGGTGGTATTCATTTTCCAGTTTCCAGCAGCAATTTTTTTTCTCATG
>Ga0209308_10004383_pt1 | contig 11220 bp, 9 predicted proteins | sample COGITO_mtgs_1204_3_FD_184806 | JGI IMG/M metagenome (GOLD analysis project Ga0209308, IMG submission 184806) | Pelagic marine microbial communities from North Sea - COGITO_mtgs_120405 (SPAdes) (version 2) | ecosystem: Environmental > Aquatic > Marine > Epipelagic ...
AAATTGCAGAAAACGAATCGAAGCTCGACACTTCTTCTGCTCTGTGGCGAAATTACTGCTTTCTGCCACCACTCTACTTCAGTATTACTCTGAACTGCTTGCCGGCCCACATAGAGGGGCTCGGTTTCAGTGAGAATATCTGGAGGAATAAATCCCCGCTAGCGATGCATATTCACACAATAGTATGGTGGAACCATTCGAACCCACTTCACCTTTTTAGATCCGAACCGACAGTGTAGAGTCTTCTAAGCCAAATTCATAGAGGTAGAAGCAGCGTAAACCGTTAAGTTTCCTCGCCATTTCCCTTATTTTGGGCCGTTTTTCCCTATAGCGCCGGTTTTTTGCCTCACAATTATCGCCGATATAGTTAAATGGCTGTGAGCCGTAGCGAAAAATATTCGTTTTAATATTCCTAAGCTATTGTTATATATAGAGTAATTTTTTATGGACTTGAACTTTCGGCTATTGTCTCGCCAGCAGCCACCATTTCATGGTGCTGGTGACTAATTCTGCAGCGTCTTGTTGGACGAAATGACTCGCACCTGGCGCGGTGACGATAGTTGTGTCGGCATCTATCCAATCCCAGGTATTGTTCAGGCCGTCTGAATGCAGTGCCGTGTCTTCCAGACCATGAAATACAAGCACTGGCATATTGAGTCTTGGCGCACTTGGAGCTGTTCCGGAGCTTTCGCCCCTCGGGTAGTTTTGCTTGTAGTAGGCGAGCATGCCATCGAAGCTGGAGCGCCCGAAGGCCTCAACATACTTCTGCCTCGCAGCCGGGTCACTTACCCAGCCTGAGAGTGTCTGCGGATTCATGGGCTGTCCGAAGAAGATGTCTGGATCGGTAGCCTTGCCGGCAATGAAAGCGCGCGCATAACCACTATTTTCCTGCTGTTCTTGGTTGTTAGCCAGTTCTCGCGCCATGCCATTGGGGTGGGGAAGGTTGAGAATAACCAGGTTTTCGACCATCTCGGGAAGCGCAAAGGCGAACTGCCATGACACGATGCCACCCCAGTCATGGCCAACTATATTGGCTTTCTCCTCACCGAAATGGCGAATCACAGCCGCTACATCGCCAATAAGGTTTGCCATGGCGTAGCTGGATTCTGCCTCTGGCTGCCCGCTGAGGTTGTATCCGCGCTGGTCTATGGCGACAACTTTGAAGTTGTCCTTTAGCCCCTCCATCTGATGGCGCCAGCTATACCAGTAGTCTGGGAAGCCATGGATCATGATGACGAGAGGGCCCTCACCGACGCTCGCGTAATGAATTTTCACGCCATTATTGTCTGCATAGCCATGTTCTACTTCGTCCAGCAGGTCAGCATGGGCTGTATTCGCAACCAGGATCAGGGCGACGAGTGCGGGTAGGTAAGGGAGGTATCTGAGAACGTTGGGGAATGCCATGGTTAGCTCCGATTTATTGCGACACTACAAGTGATGAAGGCCAATAATTTGGTAGCCGCGGGACAGTGGCTCAGCCCGATGATAGGTGATGAACCGATTAAAGCAGAAAAAAGAGGAAAAGTTGACGAGTTTTAGGAGGCCAGACACCCTTCGGCAGGTCGATGCTATCGTTCTGGCGCGAATCGCAGATGCTAACTATCTGTAATAGCTTGTGAATGTTAAAATGTCAGGATAACTAAAGGGGCAGTTGGTAGTTGTCTGTGTAGGTGATGACATTGAGGGAAGTGGAAAAATGAAGTGGGGAACAGAGAATATGACAAAGTTGAGATTAGCGAACATTTTTCTAGCGGCAGGTATTGCCGTGGCCTTGGGCCAGGTTGCAGTTGCGCAGGATTACGTGGCGCCACGTACCAGTTTTGGTGCGCCGGATTTGCAGGGTGTTTACAGTATTGCCACGGTAACGATGCTGGAGCGTGGCGAACAGTTTAATGGACAGCTAACAATTACCGCCGAGGAGGCTGCGCGAATTGGGCAGACTGGCGACAGCTATCTTGATGATCTGACAGCCGCGCCGACAGATGCGGAGCCAGACGTTGGAGGCTATAACACTTTCTGGATGGACCCAGGCGAGCGCATGGCAGTAATCGACGGTGAGATTCGCACCTCTATTCTTGTCGAACCCGAGAATGGCCGTCTACCCTGGGCCGAGGGTGCGCAGAGAGCAATATTTGGAGCGCGAGCAATGGGGCCGGGCCCGTTTGCCGGGCCAGAGGAGCGTCCCCTAGGTGAGCGTTGCCTGGTCGGTTTTGGCTCCTCCGGTGGTCCGCCTATGTTGCCAGTACTCTACAATAATCACAGCCAGATCGTTCAGACCAAAGACTACGTGATGATCATGGCCGAGATGAATCATGATGCGCGTATCATTCGCATGCGCGATAATGATCATTCTGATATTCCCAAATGGTTAGGCGATTCCGTTGGCTACTATGAGGGCGATACTCTTGTCGTCGAAACGACCAACTACCATCCACAGCAGAGTTTTCGTGGCGCGCTGCGTCACTACTTTTACCTGTCAGCTGACGCGACAGTAACGGAACGTTTCACCCGCGTGGATGACGAAACCTTGCTCTATCAATTTACTGTCGATGACCCAAAAGTCTACGCGACAGCGTGGAAGGGAGAGCTGCCTATGAATGCAGTGGAAGATCAGATCTACGAATACGCCTGCCACGAGGGAAACTATGCCTTGCCTGGCATTCTGGCAGGAGCCAGACTGGAAGAGAAAGAAAAAGCAGAGGCAGAAGCAGAGGTAAGAGTGCAGTAGGGTAAGTCTGCAAGAATTAAAAGCCGGCCACAGAGCCGGCTTTTTTAATGTGCTTTAAGAATATTGATACATCGCATAAACTTTACTCTACGCTCGTGCCAATATGCTGGGCGCGAATCCGCCTGCTGCTCCAGCAGTTAACTATGATGATAAATAGGCTGCTAGATAGGCTGCTAGATAGGCTGATAAAAATGCAGGAAAAAATAAAGTTAATCGCTGTGGCTGTTCTCAGTGCAGTTGGTTTGAGCACAATTTTCGCGCAGACAGATTCCTACGATCCTCTGCTAACGGTCAAAGAAATAATGAATGGATTGATTACGCCAACGACCACCACTATCTGGGGTGCCTATCAGCTTGAGAGCGATGCGCAGTGGCAGGAAGTAAGAAATGCTGCCCTGTCGGTGATCGCTGCTGGCAACTTGTTGCAGTTGGGTGGTTCAGGTGAAGGGGAGTCTGCTATGGCTGCGGAAGCTGACTGGCGCATTTACAACCAGCAAATGATAGACGCGGCGAGGCAGGTGATTGCCGCAACGAATAGCAAAGACGAAGAAGCCTTATCGGCTGCGGGAAATGATGCGCTCTATCCTCCCTGTGAGTCCTGTCATCAGCAATATCAGGCTCGCTAAGAACCCTCTGCAGTACTGAGCTCTAAGCGATGAACAGGCTGGGGATTCTCTCAAGAAACCAGTAGCTCGCTACGCCGCCTATGCCGTAGGCGAGCCCTCGCTGCAAACTTGGTATCAGGTGGTTTAGGTATTTTGCGAAGATATAATGCAGTGCTAACAGTGCCCCAATAAAAGCTACCTGACCCGCTTCTACTCCCAGGTTAAAGAATAGCAAAGCCAGTGGAATGTCGGAGTCACTGAGGCCAAGCTCGCCTAGCGCGCCGGCGAACCCGAATCCGTGCACCAGGCCAAATGCAAACGCCACTATCCAGGGTTTGGCATGGGCTAGCGTGGTATTCCCCTGCTGCGCCATCAATATCTCTCGTGCCAGAAATACAATCGACAGCGCTATCAGAACTTCAATGGGCGCGCCTGGAACGGGAAAGAAGCCAAGGACTGCGCAGGCAAGAGTAATGCTATGGGCTATTGTAAAGGCAGTAATGGTTTTTAGTAGCTTCCAGAAACCCTGCAGCAAGAGTAACAGGCCTAGCACGAACAGCAGGTGATCGGCGCCGAATAGAATGTGCTCGCCGCCAAGCAGTAGGTAGCGGCTAGCTAGATTTCGAATAGAGGCGGCACCTGCCTTCATTTCTGACATGGGCACTTCGATTAGGCTGCCATCCCCTGGAAAATAACCAGAGACATCGCTGCCATCGGACCAGCGCGTGATGAGCACTAGGCCTTCCAGAGACCAGGGAAATAATAGAGCATCTTCGGTGTTAAGTGCTGGCTCGCACTGGAAGCGATAACTGAATCGACTTGGCGGTAATCCCAGGCAGCGCTCGGGAAGTATACGCTCCACATTAAATAAGGGCGGTACCTGTTGATCGACTATAGAAAGTTGGTAACTGTTGTCGTCGAGCTCGTCCAGAAAGACTCGGGCAACACCGGTCACATCCACATCGTGCCCCCTGGTCTGGGTAGTGAGGGTCAAGCTGAAGACGAGCAGCAAGAAGAGTGCGAAAAAATGCAGACCTGTGCTTTTCTGAAAGGGAGCGTGCATGATCTGTTATTCGGCTTCGGAGTTGTTAATGACTATAGTGTATTGATCCCAAAGTCTGTCTACCTCCTGCTGCAGGCGGGCCTCCTCTTCGGCAGCAATCCACTCAAGACGAACCAGATCGGCAATGTCTTCAAGCGCTGGTATGCCGGCCGGATTTTTTTGAATCGCGCGCAGCCAATGTTGCCCTCGATTGCTAATAAACGGGCCTTGCCATTGGTTGAGCTCGGCTGCTAGAACCTTGTTCGCAAACTCCTGATCGAAAATATTAGCGAGGTCTACGCTATTCACATTCGGTAGAGTCGCGACCGTACCTTCTGATAATTCCAGTAAGGCCTCAGCCTCGGCACCTTGTTGGATAGAAGTAAGTATGGAAGCGTCTAGAGGATCTGTAGAGTCGAAAACCAACTCATCGAAATCTGCGGTGGCGGGAGTCTCGAAGCGAGTTCTGTTTTGCTCGTAGTACACACTTAATTCGGCAGCGCTTGGCTGAATAATGTTTCCGCTTAGCACGTGACGCATCTTCTGCGCCAGAATGTCGTGTATGCGCTCGTCGTTGTCCAATTCCATGGCGAGGGCTTCCCGCACTAGAATTTGCTCTTCTATATAGTAGGCGGTTACTAAATCTCGTTGTTCTGCGGAAAGTTCTTCGCCGCGCGACAGCTCCTGCATGAAGATGCGTGCATCTATTTCGCGCTGGTCGATCTCCAGCAAGTTTTCATTCCCGGCCTGAGTGATTGCATACAGTGCAAAGATAATGACTGCGATAATGAAGAAGTGCACGATCGGTTCTCGCATGATGCGAGCATAGACAGGCGTGCTGACAGAGCTGGATTTATTCATTTGATTCATGGTTCGACTCTTCTGGCCCCGGTTTTGAGGTTTTTATCGTGTCTTTGGTGTTGCGTAGGGGGAGAGTAATTTCAGTCTGTAGTGGATGCAAGCACTAGTCGGCTTCAGCATCTTGCAAAAAATGCACACATAAGGTTCCATGATGCAAAGCAAACGCATTGGGACGAGAAAGGGATTATGCAAAAAAGAAGAACACTTGTATTTACGGCTCTGTGGTTGCTGTGTGGTGCCTTACCCGCGCAGGCAGCAACTCCGCAGGCGCCGCAGGTTACGCGGCTGGCAGATGGGCCTATCATTGTCCCCAACATGGACTCGCGCATGGGTAGCAATATACAGGGGCCCTCACTTATACGTGTGCCCCCGTGGATAGACAATCCATTAGGCAACTACTATCTTTATTTCGCCGATCATCGTGGCAGCTACATTCGGCTGGCCTATGCGGATGATATTACCGGGCCATGGAGCATCTACGAAGAAGGTTCGCTCAGGCTCGAAGACTCTTTCTTTCCAACTACCTGTCCACCTTGTTCGCTAGCCCCTGGCACAAGTGCTCCCCTGTATGCCCATATTGCCTCTCCGGACGTGCATGTAGACAACGAGAAACAGCAGATCGTCATGTATATCCATGGGCGCGATGCGGGCCGGCAGCTTACTCGTCTGGCGACTTCGATCAACGGAATAGACTTCGAGGGTAGGCCGGATGTGTTAGGCCGCCCCTATTTTCGCGTCATCGAACATGGGGCTTATCACTATGCCTTATCCATGCCGGGATACCTGTACCGCTCCAGAGATGGCATGAGTGACTTTCAGGAAGGGCCTCGATTCTTCAATGATAATATGCGCCACAATGCGCTATTAATACGCGACAACACCCTGCATGTATTTTGGACCCAGGCGGGGCATGCCCCGGAGAGAATATTCCTCTCGACCATCGACATGGAGGGGGATTGGATGCAATGGCAGGAATCAGAGCCGGTTGAGGTGCTCAGGCCTCAGATGGTGTGGGAGGGGGCAGAGTTGGAGATAGCACCCTCGAGGCGTGGGCATATAGATGAGCGGGTGAATCAGCTGCGGGATCCAACTATTTTCGAAGAAGATGGCAGGGTGTATCTGCTCTATTCTATTGCCGGCGAGCACGGGATCGCGGTTGCCGAGCTGGAATTCGAGTAGGGGCAGACATGCAGCAACTCTCTCAGGAATATCTAGACTCGTGTAAGTGCGAAGATGGGCGCATCTTGCGCGGCGAGAGCATGACTCGGATCGAGACCTTCGTCGACGCCGCCTTCGCCTTCACCATGCTGGTGATCAGTATCGATGTAATACCCAAGACGGTGCCGGAGTTGCTCAGCCTTTCGCAGGACATACCCGCCTTCATAATTAGCGCGACCATAATTGGATCGATCTGGGTGGCGCATACCCTCTGGAGCAGGACTTTCGGCCTGCAGGATCGCATCACACTCTATCTTAGTCTCGGCCTGGTAATGCTGGTGCTAATCTTCGTCTATCCGATCAAGCTGATGGTGCAGCTCAGTATCTCCTTTTTATCACGCGGGGCTTTGCAACAAAATCTGGAGATAATGGAGCTAGCCGATGTGATAAATCTTATGGTCTATTTTGGCTTGGGGCTCATGGCGCTCTGTTTTATTCTGATCGCCCTGTATCAGAACTCGCTTAGGCAGCGTCAGCAACTTGTATTAAGCGAGTACGAAGTCATATTTTGCAAGCTTGCCTGCTTAACCTGGGCTCTGGTGGCGGCGACGGCCTTGATATCCTGCGTGGCTGCCCCACTGCTGGGAGAGCAAATCCAATGGTCGGGCCTTGTGTACTTTTCACTTCTCGTGACAATACCCGTGGCGCGCGGCCTGTACCGAAAAAGTGTCGGCATAGAGGGTCTGCACAAGGCCAGTTAAATCCAGTTAAAGCCCCTGTCAGAATCTATACAAGCGGCCTCTGTTTCTGTATAATTTCCGTTTTGTAGAAGGTGGTAATCACATGTTACGTATCGCTGAAGAGGCTTTAACATTTGATGATGTTCTACTCTTGCCTGCCCACTCTGTTGTTCTTCCCAAAACTGTAGCACTCACTACCCAGTTGACGCGTTCGATCGCGCTCAATATTCCGCTTATATCATCTGCGATGGACACGGTTACCGAGTCCCGTCTCGCGATAGCTATGGCGCAAGAGGGTGGCTTGGGTGTGCTGCACAAGAGCATGAGTGTTGAGAATCAGGCGCGAGAAGTTCGTCAGGTAAAGAAATATGAAAGTGGCGTAGTAAAGGATCCTATTACGATCTCAGCCGATGCCAGCATTAGAGACCTTGTTGCTCTGATGCAAGAATACGATATATCCGGCATGCCGGTATTGGACAGCTCTGGCCTGGTGGGTATCGTGACCAGTCGCGATGTGCGCTTCGAGGCTAATCTTGACGCCAAGGTTTCATCGATCATGACGGCAAAGGACAGGCTCGTAACAGTACGAGAAGAATTTGCGCTGGATGATGTGAAGGAGCTTCTGCATCGCCACCGAATCGAGAAGATTCTGGTTGTAAACGATGACTTCGAGTTGCGTGGCCTTATTACCCTAAAAGATATTCGTAAGTCCGAAGACTATCCGAATGCGTGTAAAGACGAGCAGGGTAGACTGCGTGTTGCAGCAGCAGTCGGTACAGGGCCTGACTCAGCCGATCGCATTGAAGCGATAATCGAAGCGGGCGTCGATGTGGTTATCGTCGATACTGCACATGGGCATTCACAGTTCGTGCTGGATCAGGTGAAATATATTAAAGACAACTACCCTAGTGTGTCTGTTATCGGCGGCAATATCGCCACTGCAGATGCGGCCAGAGACTTGGTCAAGGCGGGTGCGGACGCGGTTAAGGTGGGTATCGGTCCTGGCTCGATCTGCACGACACGTATCGTAACCGGCGTCGGTGTTCCACAGATTTCAGCCGTTGCTAACGTTGTCGAAGCGGTAAAGGGCAGCGATGTCTGTGTTATATCCGATGGCGGAATACGCTATTCCGGCGATATAGCCAAGGTGATTGCCGCTGGGGCGCACGTCGTTATGGTCGGCAGTCTGCTGGCTGGCTCCGAAGAGGCGCCGGGCGAGGTTGAGTTGTATCAAGGCAGAAGCTATAAGGCTTATCGTGGCATGGGTTCTCTGGGCGCCATGTCTCACTCTCAAGGCTCCAGCGATCGCTATTTCCAAGACGTCGATTCTGGGACAGAGAAGCTGGTTCCCGAGGGGATCGAAGGTCGGGTTCCCTATAAAGGCTCGATGTCCGCTATTGTGCATCAATTAATGGGCGGGCTGCGTTCCAGCATGGGCTATACGGGTTCGGCAAATATTGAGCAGATGCGAACGAAGACGCAATTTGTAAAGATTACGGCGTCGGGTATGAGCGAGTCCCACGTCCATGACGTTAGCATAACCAAGGAAGCACCCAACTACCGTGTAAGTTAGCGTGGGAGTGCTTCTAGCTAGTTATTAGTTGGAACGGATAAACCCTTGAGGCCCAGATGCTTCGTTAAAAGGCCTAACTCATTCAGTCACTTGCTAAATGTAAGCTCCTGATTGAGTTAGGCCTTTTGCCTCGCCTTTGGGCCTCAATGATTCATCCTCAGGTTTCTTGGTGCGAAGTTGAATTCGAATTGCAGTTACTATTTTGAGATTGGGTTTACATGACAACAGCTAATATCCATAGCCAGAAAATTCTTATTCTTGATTTCGGTTCGCAGTACACGCAGCTCATCGCGCGGCGGGTTCGCGAGTTAGGTGTGTATTGTGAGATCTGGGACTACGCGGTCGATGAACAGCTATTTCGGGAATTTGATCCCCAGGGCGTAATTTTTTCCGGTAGTCCGGAGTCGGCGAATCACGATGAGTCGCCGCGTCCTCCCGAGTTTATCTATGGCGCTGGCAAACCGATTCTTGGCATCTGCTACGGTATGCAAACTATGGCAGAGCACTTCTCGGGTAAAGTCGAAGCCTCGAGTAAGTCTGAATTTGGTTTCGCGCAGGTCGATGTGATCGCGCCGAATAAATTATTCGATGGCATCGAAGATAGAATTAATGAGAAAGCGGCGCCTCAGTTAGACGTATGGATGAGCCATGGTGACAAGGTCACCGAAGTGCCGCCAGGGTTTTCGTTGATAGCACAGACGGAGAGTGCCCCTATAGCGGCGATGTGTGATGAGTCTCGAAATTTCTACGGCATTCAGTTTCACCCCGAAGTGACGCACACCATTCAAGGTCAGCGTATTCTCGAACGATTCTGTCATGGCATCTGCGGTTGCGAGTCCTTGTGGACGGCAGCCAATATCATCGAGGACGCGATCGCGACGGTGCGCGCTAAGGTTGGCACAGATAAGGTGTTGCTAGGCTTATCTGGCGGTGTGGATTCATCTGTCGTTGCTGCACTGTTACACAAGGCGATCGGCGATCAGCTGACTTGTGTTTTCGTTGATAACGGATTGCTCAGATTAAACGAAGGGGAACAGGTCATGTCTATGTTCGCAAAGAACATGGGTGTTCGCGTGATTCGAGCCGATGCAGAAGAGCGCTTTCTAAGCCGTCTCGCAGGAGTCGATGAGCCGGAACAGAAGCGCAAAATCATCGGTAATACTTTCATCGATGTATTCGATGAAGAGGCGACCAAGCTCAAAGATGTAAATTGGTTGGCGCAGGGCACCATCTATCCCGATGTCATCGAATCCGCTGGGTCGAAGACCGGTAAGGCCCATGTAATCAAATCCCACCATAACGTTGGCGGTCTGCCCGACGACATGAAGATGGAACTCGTCGAGCCGCTACGAGAGTTATTCAAAGACGAGGTGCGTAAGATCGGCTTGGAGCTAGGCCTGCCTTACGACATGGTCTACCGCCATCCTTTTCCAGGCCCCGGTCTTGGGGTTCGCGTACTCGGTGAAGTCAAGAAAGAGTACTGCGATATTCTGCGTCAGGCCGACGCCATTTTCATGGAAGAGCTGCACCGCGCCGATGTTTACAACAAGGTGAGCCAGGCCTTCGCCGTGTTCTTGCCAGTGAAATCGGTAGGTGTTGTGGGTGATGCGCGCCGTTATTCCTATGTGATTACCTTGCGCGCCGTCGAGACTATCGATTTCATGACCGCACGCTGGGCTCGCCTCGATCCCGAACTGTTGGAACGTCTGTCCAACCGCATCATGAATGAAATCGCAGATGTCTCACGCGTTGCCTATGACATCTCTAGTAAACCGCCAGCAACTATCGAGTGGGAGTAGTTATTATAGTGTAAGTTATTGATATTAAACAATATTTAACTTACACATTACTTTCACATTCAGAAATAAATCGTTGATTTCATTAGTCATTTTTCATACAGTTACACAAAATGTTGCACAAACGTGTGACTACTGAAAATCATAGTAACTCTGCGAGCAAACTTGGCACTTAAAAAACAAAACTTTGCTGAAGGTGAAATAGCAATATTTGACGAAGCTTGTGTGTACAAGCGAGGCGAGTATTGGCAGTTTCGCTTGTGGTTGCCTAAAGAGAACAAGTACGCACGTAAAAGCCTACGCACACGCAGCGAAAGCACAGCAATTGAACGTGGCAAGGCTGCTTACTTAGAGATTTACGGCAACTTGCAGCAAGGCAAAAGTTACTTTTCAATCACCACCAAAGAAGGTGTTGAGAAGTACTTGAGCTTTCGCAAACGTGACGTTGAACTTGGACACATTGTGAGTGGACGCTTAGCAACTATCGCAACACACCTACAGCACTTCCTTAGCTTCATTGGCAAAGACACCAAGCTCAAAGAACTAGAACGCACTGATTGCGAAAACTACTTCTACCATCGCCACAAAAGCACCAACACCAAAGTCAAACAAGTCACCGTACAAAACGAACAAAGCACTATAAATGCTTGTATCAAATGGCTGAATAAAAACGGTGAAACACACATAGACGGCTTTGAATTTAAGAAACTGCCGCGA
>Ga0209308_10004388_pt1 | contig 11203 bp, 13 predicted proteins | sample COGITO_mtgs_1204_3_FD_184806 | JGI IMG/M metagenome (GOLD analysis project Ga0209308, IMG submission 184806) | Pelagic marine microbial communities from North Sea - COGITO_mtgs_120405 (SPAdes) (version 2) | ecosystem: Environmental > Aquatic > Marine > Epipelagic ...
CCTCTGTTTCTCCAGAAACGAATCCAACATCTGGTGTACCAAAAACATTTGTAACATTAACAAACGGAAGTTGTGAAACACGAGTAACAATACCACTCGCAGTATCAAAATCTCTCGCCTTGTCTATGTCAACATAAGTTGTTCCGTGTTTTTGAATTTCATAACCTTTAACATATGCCTTACCTTGTGAAAGTCCTAATGCCAACTTAGACTCACTTGCAGTATTACCATCAGCTGATGTGGCATCGGCCGCATAGATACCACGATTATCTCCTGATATTAAATGTTCTCTTGGGTCTAAATCAAAATTACGAACAACATAATCACCACTCTCGTCAAATGTTCTTCTTGCCAAAGTATCTTCTATAACAGAGTAGTCGGTTGCCATAACTTTATTAACTACTGAACCACCATTAACTCTTAACAACTCAACAAAACTTGCATCAGCTGTTGAAGTTAAAGAAAGTTTCGCAAGGGTTAATTCAATCTTAAATCTATGAGCACCAGTTGCGTTTGCGTTTGATGAACCAGTCGCATTGTCTAATAAAGATGTGTCATCTGTTGATGTAACAAAAGTTTCTGTTATTGTTAGACCGACACGGTAACTTGGTGTGTTTGTGTATTTGTCTAGTATTAATGTTTGTGCATCTACAACAACAAAGAAACCATTAATGTAGTAAGTACCCGCTTCTATCTTAACGGCAGAACCTGTTGCCGTTGTCGAACAAACTGCTGTGTCGCCAGAACCACTAGTTAATGTTTCGCCATCTGTAAATGCATAACTAGCGTTGTCTGTTCCTGAGTTTTGATATTTTACAAATAGTGTATCAGGGTCAGTACCGTCTGTTGCAACAAAATTTACAACATCAGCAACAACACCAGAAGTACCACCAGTTAAAGTGTTGCCATTGTAGTCTGCTAATGTTCCATTAAATGAGGTTAATTTAACTGCCTCATAATACATATCTGGTTCAATTTGACCAGGAACGACCATTGCGCCATGTTTGAACATATGGTCACCAAATTTTTCAATTTGATTTTGCGTGATAGATTGTTGGGTTGTTAGCTCTCTTGCTTGAACAGCATACGCTGGTCGATACATGACTCTATGAAACTTTTTGGCCTCATTATAGTCATCAAAGTAAGGACTAACATTAAAATCAGTTTTAGATGGCATGGTATTCCTTTATTTAAAATTCAATAATTAACTTAATATTTTCTGTCTGGTCAGACGCCCTTGTGATTGGACTTCTATTCTCCACATATAGTATATCTCCTGAGTCAGCTGCAAGTTCTGGATTAGAGTAACCAGAACTAAACGATACTGCGTTTACTGTGGCCGAACTTGATGTGTTTGGTGTTGCACTTGCACTTGATGTTTGACCTGTGATTGCGTTTGCACCACTAAATGCAGTTGAATTACCATCCGAGTCTGTTCCGACATCTGGGAATCGTGTTTGATACCAGTATAGTATTTTATTTGTTGCATCATACTCTACAACTTTACCAACAGCGCCAGTTGTTGCCTGATTGATTTCTTCATCAGCAGCAAATGTTCCTGATACAGATGAGAATACAGCAGCATAAAGTTGTCGTCTAGTTGTTGCACTTGCGACTGTTGTTGTTCCAAAGTTGTATGGATTTCTTACAAGACCAATTCTTCTAAAGTCGTTTGCAACACCAATGTCAGATGTGCCTTCAGCACCAACAAGTGATTTGTTCATCATTACATAGAAAGCGCCTAACTCTTTAAGTGCATCTGAACCATGACCACCTTTAGGCGGAATGATTACATTAATGTTTGCACCAGAACCAGCGCCACCAGCATTTGTAGCAGCAACGATATCAGCGTTTGTAATATATGCATAAGTGTATCCTGTTCCAGCAGTTGTAATAGAAACAGATGCTACAGCACCAGAACTAATTGTTACTGAAGCGACGCCAGATGAACCATCACCACGAATAGGGATTGCAGAAATTGTTCCAGTACCACTACCGCCGTCAACTGTATAACTAGAACCACCAGCAACAACCAAGGCTGTGTCTAATGCACCATCAACGGCAGCCGCTGATACAGTAGAGTCAGTTGAACAATGAATGAAGTCTGTTGACATAAAGTTAAGAGTTTCAGCAGATGTTAATGAGTACATATACTTCCAACGATAACCATCAGATGTACTAAAAATTGAGTTTGATGTAGAAGTTGGTTCTACTGTTGATGCTGTTGCACCATCATTCTCAATAACTTTGTAAACTGCATATGAACTATTCATCACAACATAAGTTGCATCAAAAAGATTTGTTGCGCCACTAGCCGCAGCATTTGATGAACCGATATTATGTTCATACATATCATAAGTTGTGCCTGTCGTCCAGTTTCTTCTTGGTATACATCTTGACACATCTGTAGATGCTATAAGTTTTGCACCTAACATATCGTCCCAATTATAGAACTCTGAAGTTATATCATCATTAGGTGTCGGCGGTGAAGCGTCTGTTCCTTCTGCGATTGTATTTCCTTGAACATCAGCGTCTGATGCCCAGGCGTGTGCTCTTCCTATAAACAAATAATAAGTTTCAGCAGATGTTTCCGAGAAGGATTCAACGAACTGTTCCGCATTATTTATTCTGAATTTATTTGTGATAATTGCTGCCATTAGTTTTCCCTATACTTTATATCTATTTATAATGATTTACTAAGCGCTTTTCGTTACCTCAGTAGGAAAAGCGAAGTTTATTCTATGGTTCTGACTTGAATTGGTTCCGTTGATGTCTGACAATCTCATTGTTTCGCCATCTACATTACTATTTAGTGAAAATCCGTCAACTCCACCAGTTTCACTAGCGAGTTTGCCGCCTTCGTTATCAGTAGTTGAGGCAAGCTCAAGCATAATCCTTCCGTTATCTATTGACTCTCCAAATCGTAATGTATTCCAATCCGCTATCGTTGTAGACCAAGAATCTGATTGTGGATGTTGTAAAACACCAGATTCATTTTCTAATAATATCTCTCCATCGCCAGCACCGCCTTCTAAAGTGATTGCATTATTAGCCGCAAAGGTTGAAAATGCACGGTCACTTAAATTCTTAACTCTAGGTCCGCCATAGGCGTAACCATTTCTAACTTCTACATTGCGAACCGTATAACTGTTTAAGTCGTAGAAACTATTTCTATTTCTTTCCTGTAATTCGATTGTTGTTTCAGGTGTTGCATTTACATCTACTTCACGAGCATTGTAATGCGAACTTGTAAATGCATCTGCCACAGCAACAGGATATCCTGCACTTGCGGCCGCTCTTGTTCGTTTTGTTAGGCCGTCTAGTTGAGTGCCACCAAATGAACTACTAAGTGCCGCCCCCGTTCTTCTACCAAATATTGTATTGAATAGAGAATTCAATCTCATATAAATTGGACTGTCTGAAGTGCCTGTGAACAATCCAGAAGCTAGTGTAGCACCAACAGGTTGTCTAATTTGAGCGCTTAATCGAGTTGCAATGTTTACTTCACCCGTTACATAGAAACCACTTGGATGAATTGCTCGTTTAAGTGCATCTCTCCACTTGTTAATACTTTCTGAAACCTTAACTACATAAGAATAATCCTGATAGTATAGACTGTCTTGTATCTTCTTAGACGACTCACTAATAAACCCATCTTGATTAACATATTTACCATCGGTTGAAATATTAACACCAATAGTTGCTGTTCCTGTAAGTGGGTCAGATTTTGCCACAATAGCAGTAGTACCACCAGAGAATGTAACTGTGTCATCAATAACTAACGCACTTGTTGTCGCTGTGTATTTTAGAAGAGGTGATGAAAAGTCTACAACTGTTCCTGTTGCACCACTTACACTAGATGTGAATGTTTCATCTTCTGTGATGTTGCCTGAAACTGTTTTAAGAACGGCGTAATGAGGAAAAGAAAGTGTAGGGGCAGATGTGTAATTAATGCCGTGTTCAGAAATAATGAATGATGTTGCACGACCAATCTCAGAACCAAATGGCACAATTGTTGCATCAGCGCCAGTAAATGTTTCACTTAACACTCTACCGCCATCTTCAAACTCAATTCGACCTGCACCGATAGTTTCAAAATCAACAACAGCCTGTAACGAATCTTGTTCGTCTAAAATGTTTCCAGTGCTTTGTTCTAATTCTAAAAGACCTTCTCCAGATGTTTCTAATGCAATTGCACCCAATCGTTGTCGTTTAGTTTGGTCCTCTAGTCGTAAGAATCTATCACCAATAGTAATTGTTGCAGTAGGTAAAGTTGTATAACCAGAACCACCTGCAATCATTCTTACATCAGTTATGTCGCCATCACCAGTTTCGTTTTCTTGTACTAACTTATCACCAGGATATTCAGTATCGTCTTGTGTTTTTTCCTCTTGAACTATATGGTCAGTTTCTTCCATATTATAAGGAATGTCTAATTCGTGTTCTTGATGTACAATGTAGTGTCTATCAGATGTGTTTGTGCCGCCATCTTCTTCAGATAACATATGTCCAACTTCGTTCTCTAATTCTATTTTAACTTCTCTGTCGACCATTGTTGAAGATGAATCTAAGAACTTACCTTGTGTGCCATCACCAAATGTTTCTAAAAGTAAATCACCAGAACCTCCGCCAGTAATTGTGCCAGATTCTAATTCAACATGAACATCAACACTTCCTGTTTCAGGTGCAAAACCACCACCAACTATAGCAATCTTTGCTTCGGCAGTACCAGAAGCAAAAGTAATTATATCATCTTCTTGATAACCTGTACCAGCTGCGTTTATGACAACCTCATCAATACCACCACCAGAAATATCTCCCACTTGTATTCTTGCGCCAGCGCCTGCACCACCCGATACTGTTGCCTCATCACCAACACTTAATGTACTTCCGTCATTTGTAATTGTTGCTGTTGAGAGTGCTGAACTCGTTGTCATCTTAACAATAGTATCTTCATCAGCATTACTAACACCACTAATGACTTGTCCAGTTACAAAAGTTCCTACTGTGGTATCTGGATTTATTTCTACTTCAATAATCTCAATAGAGCCTTGTTGGAATTTAGTAATGTTTTCTACAATTGCGGTTGCCTCGCTCACATTATCATCTACTGGATTGTCTACTTGTGTGATTGTTTGACCAACTAGAAGAATAGAGTCGTTTATAGACTGTGCGGTTGTTTGTGTACAACGAATAAAGTTTTGTTTGTTCCACTTGCCATCTGACACACGCAACATATCATCTGTTGGTGTATAAACTTCAGAACTCTCATTAAACAATAACCTAAAGAATGCCTTATTCGCCTTTGCAGTTCCCTTTGCACGATATAAAGACTTAATGTTCTTAACAAGTTTTCTAGTATCTACACTACTATGTGTGTCTTTAGGAATTGTATTAAGAAACTCCTCTTTCATCTGAACCAAGAAATCATTTATCGTGTGGTCTGGGTCGGAGTAATTTAGAAGTTGTTGAAGATTCTCTACAGGGTTTGCACGATACTTGCCAACTTTTGCAGTTGCACCAGATGTTGAACCTGTTACAGTTTCTCCTGTAATCCATGCGTTGTTAGCTGAAACAAATAAACGAGAGTTGCTTGTTATATCTTCTGCAAGAACTGTTGAAGTAGCACCAGATGTAGAACCTGTAATTACTTCGCCTTTGGCAAAAGAACTTGTAATTGAATTTGTTTCGTCAAGAATTTGACCATTAGCATCTAAACCATTTTTGTCTGTTTGATTGAGTAGTAAATAACTATTTGTAGTTCCTTCAGTTTCTAAAAGTATATTATCTACTGCTGTGATGTCAGTCAGATTTAATTCTGCCGACTCCATAAAAAGGTAGTAAGACGACAGAAATTCTGTGAACTTAGGATGGTCCTCTAATACGAATTGAGGTACTTGTTGTTTGACAAGTGAGGATAGTTTCCTCTTGTTAGTTTTATATTTCGTTGCCATTGATTAAGAGTAACTAGATGTTGTCGTATATGTTGTTCCTGCCTGTGAACTTCCACTTTCAATACCATCAACTTCACCAGTAATTGTAGAGTTTGATGTATCGATAGATAGAACTTGATTTCTTACTGGCACAATATCGTTAGAACTTGGTGTTGCAAATACTCGAACTTGAGTGCTTGAAGCACCATCTATATTTGAGATACTAGTAATATGTGCAGATGTAAGAACAACTTCTCCTGTTGCATAATCTACAGTACCATATGTTGCATCTGTGTAAACTCGTGCAGTACCACTTAGATAGTATAATCTTAAATTACCAGCACCATCGTCATCTAAGAAATGTTCGTTTAGTGAGCTGTCGTTGTTTACCTTGAAACCAGATGATGAGATAACACCGCCGCCAGATGAGTTATGTCCAGAATGTGGATTATATAATGCATTATTATAACTAAGTGTGTATTTTAGTCCTGAATTAAGTGTTGGTGTAAAATACTTGTACATCTTCACGGTTGTAATATTACTGAGAATAGATGTATCGGCGTCATTAACTGCCTCTATTAATTTTGAGTATCTAAACATGCCAGCAAAGTCCTCTAATGTGTCATTGTTATAACTTGCAATCTTTGTTAAAACATTTGTTTGAAGTGTAGATACATCCTTTGTTGTTATGCCTGAATTATATCTGAAGTTTACAACAAGTGTGATGAAGGTTGTTTCAGGGTCAATAATCACAGGTGTTACTGAAGCAACAGCATATGATTTAAGACTCTGCACAAGACTTTCTTTTGTAGCAGTTGTCAGATTAGAGCCTGACTTTGCCTTAATAGATATGTAAACTTTACCATAGTCAGGTGTGGCCGCATCTTCACCACCATAGACTTGAACTGCCTGTGCGTTTGCATATAAACTTTTAACAAGTGTCTTGTAATCTTCTGTGGTAACTGCTCTGTCTTGAGCAGAATAATCTCTTGGTGCGTTATACTTAATAGAAGTAATTGACTCAAGTCCTGTTCCACCTGAAGCATTACTGACTGTTGTAATTGTTGCACTTGAAAATCCACCAATTGTTCCTGACAGACTAAATGTTGTAGCACCATTTGGTGCATCTCTGTTGCCATTGATGTAATCTAATATGACAATGTTACCATCTTCAATTGCCTTACCTGTAACTCCGTCACCAAAATAAACTTCAAAACGGCCGCCTTCTACTTCTTGTAAAAAGTAAACTTTAGATGTTGAGTCTAGTCCTGTAATACCAGTTGCAAGTGTGTATGTGTTTGTTGTTGCATCAGAAGATGATTCTTGTACTTTAACGGTCAATGTGGTTGTATCGACACTATCGTTTGGTATAATAAATCTTTGGTCAATATCAGATGTGTTTGCAGTATATTTGTAGTTCAAATAAGAGCCCTCATAGACAGTTAAATTATCAAATTGATAAACACCAGAAACAGGTGTGATACTGACATCAGCGTTATTTACAAAACTATAAGATTGGCCATCAACTGTTGTTGTGAATTTAGTTCCTCTTGACATTGTGAGGGAAGCACCAGAGGCATTATTGACTAGAACATTAATAGTGGCTGTTGAGGATGTACAACTCGTTGGAGTATAACCAACTTGTTTTGCAAGTGATACAACACTAGAACGCAAGTCTGCACTATCAAGGTACATTTCGTTTGCAAGCATGTTTGCATTGTAGCCGAGGTAGTGAGTATTATATGCTAGTACATCAAGAAGTACTGACATACCAGAACCTTCGAAGTCGTAGTCTGTAAATTCGTTCTGTTGTGATAAAAATGTTTTTAAGTTAGACTTGATACCGTCAAAGTCTAATTCTGAAATTTCTAGTTTAGTTGCCATAGGTTATCTCAATCTCTCTAAAAAGGATTCTACTACTACAGGGTCAGGATAATTCTGTACATAGAAAGATATTTGAACATTATATCCATTTCTTTCAAATTCTGGTTGTGTATGTACTTGAACTAATCTACATCTTGGTTCGTAATTGTTAATTAAATTTTCTATTTGTTTTGTGATTACATGATTCATCTGAGGAGTCATTAACTCAAATAACATTGCTCTCAAATTAGAACCAATTTCAGGATGAAAAGGCTTTTCGTAGTGATTCGTATTGATTAGATTTCGCACACTTCTTTTTACTGATTCTGCATCAGTAATTTTCTGAATATCTTTTGTTGCAGAATTCTGTTGAAAGTCTAAATTGAGGTCCTTAAAAATCTTAGAACTTCTTGTGCTTTCGTTAGTTTGTGTGGCGTCATATCTTGACATTTAGATTCCCATCCTTTTGTAATATTTATAACGATTTACCCAGCGAATACATTACCAGAACCACCAGTAATAGCTCCAGCATCACAAGAATCTCCTATTCGTGCAATCGCTTTACCATTTACAAAAACAGTACTCGACCCAGCATTAATAACCGCACCCGAATGTGAAACACAAACAGGAGGAGAGGCTCCGTTTGGAATAGTATGTGCAGCTGTAGGGTCGTCTTTGCGTTCTACACCTTTACTATTACAAAAAACATCTGTTGAAGGTCCTGTTACTGTTGTTGTAGCATCACAACCATGTCCTGTGGTTGTAGCATCACCATCTCTAGTTACGCCTGGCATTACTTCTTATTAAAGACCTTCAGGAACAACAACTGTTCCCTCATCAATTAGTCTTTGTCTGTTTGCTAAGTGTTGTGCTTGAATTTCTTCTTTACTACCGCCAGTATATCCAACAGCATGACCTTCTTCAATCAATATATCGGCACAATGCTCGCCATCAGTTGTTCTGAAGTTGCCAAGAATACGACCAAACTTACCTTTCATATCTTCGCCCTTTTTACTAACTTGTGTATCTAAGATAGCATTTTCTCCTAAAAGTGAAATTAGTCTTTCTTTGGCAGCAAGACCGAATACCTTTTCAAGTTTATCACTTGTTCTTGATTCTGGTGTGTCAATTCCCATAATTCTTACTCGTTCCTTATGAAGCCAAACACCGAACCCCAAATCTATATCAACATCAACAGTATCACCATCAACCACTTTTAAAATTTTGCATTTATACTCGTACATTATTTTTCCTTTAATAAAGATTGCTCTAAACTATTTATAATCAGCTTGACAAAAGGTTTGGACTAATGTATAATACTTGTATGAATAATAGGCGAATATCCAAGAAGGATATTGAAAACGATTTAGTACGAATATTCGAGAAATATCCAAAATCCATAGAAAAGGTGATTTCCATCTCTTTTAACCTGATTTTAGACTGTTTTGTAGTGATGTACGGCGAAAAAAAGGCAATAAAGCTGTTAGATGAGGCAAAAAAGTCAATTCGTGATGGAAAGCACACTCAAAAACAAAGAAAAACTCGAAAAACAACTAAAAGGAGTCAAAAATAGTGAGAAAACGCAAGGTTTTAACGGAAAAGCGCAGGATTTTACTAAAGACAGAACACAATGCATACAACAAACGACTGAGAGAACGATATTTACACTCAGCACAACTCACTTTTGATGATTATGTTGATTATGTCGAAGGTTATTACAGAATTCCAATACAAACACAACCTATTAAGAAATACTCTATACCAAAAGTCAGAGAAACAGAAGAAATTCCTAGTCTGTCTGCATTTAAAGAGTCATCAACAGGAGTTGACTGGCTCAAACACAAAGAAAAACTAGAAATCAGTAAACAGTACACAGTAGTACCTGCATATAACAAAGGTCCATACATGGTTGTACCTGTTCACGAATTGCACACGGCTGGTAAAAAGGTCTAGGGGTACCACAGGACACTTTCCGCTATACCAGTTGATGGAATAATTACACAGACACTCTTTTTTAGTGTATAATATGCTTATATTATGATGAAAAAGGATGAAATATGAAAGTTGGAAATAGAATGAAAGGTGGTCGCAGAGAGGACCGTATAAATGCAAGATTTGAAAAAATGGTTGCAAAAGTAAACAAACTTGAGGCCGAGAATAGACGCCTTAAAGAAGTACTGATGAATGCCGGCATAGATGAGTGGCATGTACCAGACCCACTTTTACAAAAAAGATTTGATGATATTATCGATAAGGCAAAATCAGACCAAATGCATAATCTAAGAGAGAAGTCGTTCAAATGAAGGCGACAGAAAAAATAAAACTAATGATGCGACTTGAGAAAGGTTTTCAAAAACTTGACTTAGAAGAACTTCGTATGATTAAAAAAGTTCTTGAAAAAGAAATAGACAAAAAACTGCCAAAAGTAATACAACAGAGAACTAGGGCGATAGATGGCTTTGGTGAATAGAATTCACTTTAAGTTGAATATTTTTATTCCAAATAGTTACACAAGGATATCAAACTAGTGTATAATAGCTACTTAAACATTGACAAAGGACTTATATTATGATTGAAAAAGTAAACAACGAAGATATACCAACTTCTATGCAACAACCAAAAGATACTTCGCTATCAGAAGCAAGTAAACATGTAAGAAAAGAAATTGATGATTGGATAAAAGAAGGTAATGAAAAAGTTATCATATCTCCTGTATCATCAAATCTTTCGGAGAAAAAATGAAGAATATAATTATTATTCTTTTACTTATTATTAATGCAATTATATGGAGTAATCTATGACTGGTGAAGAACAATTTATAACAGCGATTATTGAACAAGCAATTGAAGATTGTGCATACACTGGCAAAAGTGTGAAGAAAATTAGATTTAAGATGGACGCAATCGACTGGATTGTCGGCCGACATCCTGAATTTCTAAACTACTGTAAGATGTTAGGTATTGACTACGAAATCATACGAAACAAGATTGTACAGAATGTTGATATGTCTTACACACAAAAACAAAAATTCCTAATTAAAGATGAGGAGATAAGTATTGCCTAAAATGACTTATAACGAAACAGTTCGTGCCAAAGCAAAAAATCCAAATGAAATTGATTTTAAGTTTGATGAAGATTTAATACTTGCCGACATACAACAATATGTTGAAGCAACTTATGATTCTCATTATGCTCAAACAAAAAGTTATCAAGCGACAGAAATTATTATTGACCAAGGTCATGGTACTGGTTTCTGTATGGGCAATATTATGAAATATGCTCAACGATATGGTAAGAAAGAAGGACATAATAAGGCTGACTTGATGAAAGTTATCCATTATGCGATTATACAATTATCGACAGACCACTACAAGGAGAAATAATGAAATGACTTTTGAAGAATTAAG
>Ga0209308_10004391_pt1 | contig 11197 bp, 16 predicted proteins | sample COGITO_mtgs_1204_3_FD_184806 | JGI IMG/M metagenome (GOLD analysis project Ga0209308, IMG submission 184806) | Pelagic marine microbial communities from North Sea - COGITO_mtgs_120405 (SPAdes) (version 2) | ecosystem: Environmental > Aquatic > Marine > Epipelagic ...
TAGTCCCCTCTCCTAGTTCTACATTTTTGTGGGAACTCTGAACAATAGAGCATCATAGCCTCCAGTAATACAACTGTCGGAATGACCTCCTCTACTTTTTTTCAGTTTTCTCTTCCTCTTGTAGTTCATCTGTCTGTCTATCAACTTCGTCTGCTACAGTGTTAACAACACCTGTTGCAGTATTAGCTGCTAAAGTTCCAACTGAGACTACATCATCTGCAACTGCGTTTACCAATGTTTGAGTTCCTTGAACTGCACCATCGACAACACCAGTTGTAAACTCTTTACCACCTTCAATAACTGCTCCAACTGAGGCACAAGAAGGAAGTAATATACCCACAAAAATAGCAATATATGCTATTTTCATTGTTTACTCCGTTATGGATTAATTTCATTAGACCTCCAACTGAGAATCTAACTCCTATGGTATTTAGTGTCAAACAAGTCCCAATCCATAGGATTTTGAGTTTTCTTGTATTGAGTGAATGTTTTATCGTAATCATATGCACAATACAATCCAAAACCACCCAATGAGGCTGCAAGAAGTATATAACCTATTGCAATTGGTATAATTGGGAACATATAAAACATTATCAGTGTATGTGCAGTCGATACACTATACACATAAAACTTTATACTAATCAGTAGGTGCCACATCTTTACCTAAAAGTAAATCTTTGAAGTCGTTTGAATGCCAATAACTGTCCAGTGTAATATCCACTACCAGTGCAATCAAAACGAATGTTAAAATTATTCCAAGATATAGATTAATAAATGCATTAATCTTCATCCAACGTATCATATGTTTCATAGTGTCTCCTAACCAAAGAATGAATCTAAACTTGCAACTGGTTCTACATTCCAATCAATCAAGTTGACAATAGTTTTAAGTGGTTCTATGAATGCTTTGTCGAACTGCATATCATAATCAACAAATCTATGTAGGTCAAATTCTCTTGGAAGTGTCCCAACATATGATATCACATTTTCATTGATGGGGTTTGGTACTGTTAGATATGTAAACAGAATTTTATCTTTGTTTTTTATCTCTTCATATCGTTTGTCTATGTTTTTCTTTTTAAGTAAGTTGTTATATAATAAAGAACCTCTAACGTGTATAGGAGTCCCTTTACTGTAAATCATTGTTGAGTCTGCATATTGTTGTAAGTTATTACAACCTCTAGGAGATGATATATCTTCTACTGGTAGATTTCTAAAATCCTTTCGTGCAGTCTCTACGAACTCCCATAGTTCTTGTTCGTCTCCTCTCATAACAATTCGTAATCCGTCTTCTAGTTTCTTACGAATCCATAAAGGTGTGGAGGACTTTGCAGTCTCAATACCCATCATCTTGAGTTTAGGTTCTTCGTATCTAACACCTTCGTTATCATAAACATTTAGAATGTATCGTTTCTTTGCAGTCCATATACCCTTATCTGCAATAACCTCTCTACCCATTTCCATCTTCTGTTGGAATGCATTGGTATAATCTTTAAGTTCATCGAACCCTTCTGCAAGAACCTGTTCTATCTGAACTTCTGCTTTGTTTAGAAAATCTATAACTTTTTCTTTTGGGGTGTCTTCGGGAAACACTTGAGACACTAAGTCGTCCATTGTGATATAAACTGAATCGGTATCGATTGCAATTACATAATCCTTTTCGGTCTTTAGAACATTCTGTAGATAATTGTTAATGGTCTTTTCTGCCCATTGAATTACCAACTGACCACTTAGTGTAATTGCTTCTGCAAGGTCAACACTAAAGAATGCAAAGTATTGATTTGCAAGAGCACCATAAGCAGAGTTCAGTGCAATCTTACGAACCTGTTGATTGTTGTATGCACGTTTGATAAGTGTATCCAGTTCCCTCCTTCGTTTGGTGTCTTTGCAAGTCTCTCGTTCTTGTTGATACGCAATCATCTTCTTCTTCCACTCTTTGCGTTCTTCATAAAACTTTTCCATAAGTTCGGGAAGGAATCCTTGTCTATCTCTTTTGAACATAACTCCGTTAGGTGTTACGGTGTGACCTGTTTTATGAACATAAGACAAATCAGATTCTTGGGTTAGCATTTTACTAACATTAACATCCTGTCTATCTCCTCGTATCATTTTTTCAGGCGATATGTTGAACTGCATAATTAGATGAGGATACAATGAGTTCAAATCAAATGACATAACCCAGTTATGTCCTCCCACTAAAGGTTCTTTGACGTATGCACCTTGAATTGAATGTGTCTTATTACTGGATAATTGCTGTGGTGGTGTTTGTATGTTTTGGTCTCGTAAGAAATTATAGATAATCGTTTCCCAATACTTAACCATTCCAAACACATCTGTATAGTTGCATTTAGCATTATATGCCATTGTTTGGGTTAGTTCTATGAATCCAAGTTTCTCATCCAAGTCTTCAATAAGAGTTACATCCTTTAAGTTATATTCTAAGAACTTATGATAATCCTGTCTGTAAAGAGTGTGGAGAGAACCGTATTCTGAATAATCCAATTTACCAGTTCCAAGTTCTACTTGTGCAATGTTTTCTAGTTTATATGATGATTGGTTGACAAAGGTATGTTTTTTATAGAGTTCTAAGTAATCAAGAACATTGACACCATAAAGAGTGTAAACCATATTCTTTTGATATCCATATTGAGTGAACTCTCTAACATCAGACATATTCCAAGGAGAAAGTTTTTTATGTTCTCCTTCACCAAAAAGTTTATCAATTCTATTACAAAGATATGTGATATCAAAACTGTTTACATTCCAACCTGTAATAACATCAAACGATTCCTTTCTCCAGTACTTGATGAACTCAGTTAGAAGTTCTGCTTCATCTTTGCAATTGTGATACACAACATTTTTAGGTGCTTCATCCCATTCACCAAATCCGAATATATGTGCATTATGTCTGAATGGTTTGATTGCAATTGCATTGACTTTCTCTGCAGCATACAATGGGTCGGGAAACCCATTTTCACATTCACACTCAATATCAAGTGTTGCAGTTTTAATCTTTTTAGTATCGAACTTAATGTCACCTTTGAATGTGTCTGCGATGTAAGTATAAACATATCTATCGTATCCGTGTATTTCGAATCCGTGAGTGTCTTTATACTTCTCTCTAAACTTTCTTGCACCACCCATTGAGTTGAGTTCAACAAGTTCGAGTGGTCTACCGTCTAAAGATTTATAAGGAGAGTCTCCTTTTTTGGATGGGACAAAGTGTTTTGGTCTATAAGAAACCGTGAGTTTCTTTTTCTGATTACCTTGATAACCAGTTACTAATATTTTGTCTCGGGTACGAGTGACGTTTGTGTAATAATCCATATAGTAATTATACTATAAAGATACTACTCTGTCAATGTGGTTATACTTTTTTTATTGTTTAAAATGTCGTATACTGCATCATACTTATCTTTTGAACTAGCAAGTTTTTCTATTTGCATATCTAACGCTTGTGCAATATCAGAATGGTCTCCAATACCTGCAGGGTGGTTTTGATAAACTTCGATGTTTGCCATTGCGACATCCATCTCACCTTGATACTGACTCATCAGTGCTTTTAACATTGTTTCTCTTCCCATTATCTACCTCGTTGGTTTCCTGTTGAAACTTTATAATTTGTTTCTAGTTGTGGTTTAACTTCGAATACAACTGCAACCTGTTCTTTTTTAAATGTAAAGTTATATTCCTTTGCAAATGGAATGTAGTCTGCAAGACTGATTTCCATTTTACCATCTTGAACATTAGCAATACATTCTTTAGCATCAACTATTTTATGATTTCCGTTCCAAGTTTTTTCATAAAACCCAATTACGATTTCACCAGTGGTTAGTCTTATTGCTTTAATCTTACCCACAGTTTCTTACCATTTCTTGTAGTTCAACACTTCGTCTTCCTACCTGTCCAAACCATTTGGAGTCTTCCATTTCGACTGCAACCTTTTCCCAGTCACAAGCAACAACACCTTTCCACATATTGTTGAACTTACCAAATCTTGTTCCACCCAAGTTGAATGTCATATTGACTAATACGTGTTGAATGTCTTCGGGAAGTGCATAGAAGTCTTCTCCTCCTTTTGACTCAAATACGTGAATTGTTTCTTCTACGTGTTTATCGAAGTCATATTCATAAACATCATCTACCCTTTCTTGTGAAACTGGTGTTCCAACTGGTAGTCCGTATTCATCATCACTGTCTTTAATTAAGTGTCCAACTCCAAAAGTTAAGTATCCTAATGAGTCTTCATAAATTTCGAGGACTTCTCCCTCGTGTCTTTTAATCTGTTCTTTCAATATCTCTTTGTTCATTTTCGTTATTTACCTGTTGTTGCATAAGCTCTACTAATATATCGCCCATTAGATTTTGTAATATTTCATCTTTATTTAGTTCATCTATATCTTTACCTTTTACAGGTCTGACTATGTTTCGTTGAAAATTTAAATGTGCTTTACCTTCAACAAACTGAACCTTTCCATAAGTGTATACCAATCCATTGTACGGGTCTTCTAATAGTTCTATACCTGTCATATTGAGTTTGTCGTTCTCTACAATTCGATATGCACCTCTATCAAATAACTCAGTCATTAAAAAAAGTTCTCCAAAGAAGATGAATTGTATGACTCATATGCAGATTTAATATCACATTTGAATCTTCTCATTCTACCTATGTTTTTCAATTCATCGAATTTGTTAGTCATTGTTACGAATGGATACTTTTTGCATATCTTCATATGTTCTATTTCATTTACTTCTGCAGTTCTAAACTCTGCACATCCACCTTCTGCAAAAGCAGTTAACCACCTATCCATACAAACCTCATCTGAAGTTATGTTCTTATGACCTCTCATTGCACATTCAATTGCTAGGACATTATCTTCTCCAACTTGTGCTAAGTTCCAATCCACTTCATCTACAAACTTATTTAGTTTACTGCCATCAATCCAATGAGTAGCAATGAATAGTTTATTGAAATAGTGGGTCTCACCGTAAGGTGGTAGTGAGATATCCCTATGTCCAATGTGCATTATGTTGTCTTCTTTAAACCAAGTCTCAACTCTATTGAACCAGTCATTCCAATCTTCAAGTGTCATTAGTCTTTTTGAAGTATCCATATTTGATTCTTCACCATAGTACTTTGAATTTCTTCTATAGAATCTTAAATCATCATCCATCATACCAAAGTGATTTGTTCCAGCGTGATGATATATCAACTCTCTTGTCTTTGCTATACCAATTTCGTTTCCTACAACAAGGTACTCACAATCATATGTATAGTGTTTTCTCTCTTGGTCTTGAACTACCATAATAACATTTTTTTGTATATCAGAAGGAAGGTTCTCAAAAGTAATTTGTGAGTCAACTCTTTTATATGTTGGGATGTATATTCTCATTCTTTCCAATTGTATGTTGGTTCAACACTCATAGTGTCATAGATGTTTGGATGAGATAGCAATGCACGTCTGTAAGGAGTCCATTTGATTCCTCGTCCCCATCCCATATGTCCGTAAAGTTCTGATTTGGATATAGAACCGTGTATTTTTACAGCATCAATAAGTTCTTTAAGTTTTCCAGTCTCTTTCATCTTATGAGAGTTATCAACTATGTTTTTAATATTGTCTACCATCTTACTCATCTCATTCTTGTATAGAAGATTGTCTCTAAGAGATTGTTGTGCAATTCTAGATTGTTCATTTCTATGGTTAACATTGTCTAAGTGTTTGTTTAGTAATGTAAGTGCTTCGTTATCTGTTGTAAAGAACTCTGCGTTATCCTGCAATTCGTGATAGTAAGAACCATCATAAAATATATACGGGACACCATTCATAAGACCATCAGTAGCAGCAACACTCCAACCACCATACTTTTGTTTTGGTGCAAATCCAACCAAACAATCTCTTAGTCTATTGTAATATCCTTTCTTATCAAACTTCTCGTTAGACATATAAGGTCTTGGTACATCTCCTTCAAAGAGTGGTATCCATACTTTAAAGTCTTGTCGTGTTTCGTATAGTTTATCCATAAGAGATACAAACTCATCAAAGTGTTTGTATGCTTCACATCTATGATTGAATACGATTAATTTTTCGGGACTTTCATTTGGTTCAACAATATCACTTTCAAATACACCTAAGTGTTGCACTGTTAGAATATTATCTATCTTATCAACAGTTTCTGCATTGAACACTTCTTTTGCTTGTTCCAATACCATCTCTTTTTGTGCATAGGTATTGATATAACAATTTTCATATTCTAAAAGACCTAACATATTCTGATTGAATGCACCTTTATACCAAGCAACAATATGATGAAAATCAAACCAATGTGAGTATCCCATAACTTTAGGTGTATGATGAGTTAGGTTATACATTGTGTTTACAAGTTGATGAGTATGTTCGGGTAAGTGTGACATAATAATATCAAAATCCTTTTCAGAACCAATCAATGACTTAATGTGTGAAACATCAAAATCACTCCTCATTGCTGGTGGATATGTATGAACTGGAACCATCAACTGTTCTGTATTAGGAAATGTCAATCCATCAATATGAGTTGGGGATATGATATGCCAGAAGAAAGGTTGACCTTGTGTTTCACGAATCATATTTTTTAACACTTGAACATATGAATCCTTTTCTAAGTCCTTTTGCCAAGTGATATTAGGATACACTAATATCCTAATTGTTTTCTGAAACTCTTTTTGTCCGTAAAATTTATCTAACATAACTGGAGCGGGTAGAGAGAATCGAACTCCCATCAAAAGGTTGGAAACCTCTTGTAATAACCATTATACGATACCCGCTTGGTTGACTTGTCTTCTCAAGTTTGTAGTTGAGAAGGAATGTTTTCTATTTGTATAATATACCTCTATCGGTAAATTATCCCCTGTAAATGATTTATCTTTGTAATCTTCTCCAACAAATCTAATGTCGATAGGAGTTGATTCAAGTAAGTCCATTAAACTTTGTTCTGTATCATATGGTATCACATCATCCACATATTGTAAAGAGGATAATTGGATAAACCTTTCATATACATTTTGTACTGGTTGATTCTTTGATTGTCTATCAATAGATGGGTCTGTTTGTAATCCAACAATAAGGTGGTCACAATTTGCACGTGCTTCTTTCAACATAACAACGTGACCTGCGTGTAAAAGGTCAAATGCACCACAAGTAAATCCTATCTTCATCTTATAATATCAATTGAGTTCATAGTATCTTGATTCCAAACTTCTAATTCTGTTCTATTTCTTCCTTGTGCAATCACATTATCAAATCTTTTACTTGCGTGTTTTTTCCACCAAGTAAGAACACCTTCCAATTCAAATCTATCAAAATTTTCTGCTTTGATTAGTTTATCAGTTTTACCTAATATGACATCTCTAGTGTTAGAGTATCCCCATTCGGACATATAAAATCTTTTTTGAGTTGTGACTCCACCTGCAGTTTCCATAGCATTACAGAAGTGTTCATATCCTGTTTGGTCGTGTTTCTTTAAGTTCTGCTTGACTAAACTAATCATCTTGGTTTGCATCTTAAGTTTACGAGATGATGCACCTTTATGTATTAGGTCTTCTCCACCATTCTTATCAGTAAACCAATCTCTCAATTCAAAGTATATGTCTTCTCCTAGTGTTAAGAGGAAGTTACTTTGAGTATCTCCCTTGTATCTTAAGAAGGGTCTCATTCCATCATACATACTTGCACCTTTAATGTTTCCATACAAAGAGGTTGTTTCAAATAAACAAAACTCTGTATTATATTTAGCGTTTAACATTCTTCGTGTTTCGTGTGAACAACATATAGATGCAAGAAGTTTACCACCAAGATAGTTATATCCAAATGGTTGGATGGGAACAATATTGAATCCCATAATTGCGTGTTTATTAAATATTTCTAACTCGGGTGTTTGACCAAGATAATCATTTCTTGGTTTACTATTAATGAGTGGTGAACCATATCTTATGAATCCCACTATAGTGTTTGTATTAGTTTCTTTTACTACAAGTTTTAGTGATTTGCCAGGAATTGATGTCTCTGGCGAAAATGATGCAGTCTTTTCTAACATTGCATCAAAGGTCTCGTTTGGTATTGTTGTGACCTCTATGTTCATATCTTGAGGATGCATTTCATAATTCTGAAACATATCATCTTCAAGACCGAATCCGAATAATGGAGCAGGTAAGTCTTTTACTCTTTCAATTTTCCTTGCACGAAAATAATCGTCAATTCTTTTGAAGTCTGCAAAATATGATACAAGTTTCCCTGCAACCCAATGGGTATCTTGCCTGCTTAGTTCCATTCCTAAAGGTTGTTCAATACATTTTCGGGTGTAGACACTTCATAAGGGTCTGTTTCGATGTTGTCTTGGTATCCTGCTTCTGCAAACATTCTTTCAATAACACCATCGTTTACCACCATTGCATATCTCCAACTTCTCATACCAAATCCTAAGTTTGATTTCAAAACTTCTGAACCAAGTTTGTGTGTAAACTCTCCATTCCCATCGGGAAGTGGATATAGGTTTTCAATATTGCTATCTTTAAACCAAGAGTTCATTACAAAAGTATCGTTTACAGATACACAATAAATTTCATCAATTCCCTTGTCTTGGAACTGGTCGAATAATTTATCATATCCTGGCAATTGATTGTTACTACACGTTGGTGTGTATGCTCCTGGCAATCCAAAAACAATTACTCGTTTACCTTCAAACTGTTCTTTAGTATTCAATGTTGTGAACTCACCATCAACACGAATTGGCATAACCACTTCGGGTACTCTAGTTTGTCCTTCGATTATTTCTAATCCCATCTTGTTATTCATTTAATTCTCCATAATAAAAAAGATACACCCATTATATCATCTAACGGGTGTATCTGTAAGGGGGTTTTTAAGAAATTTTGATTTCTTGAGGTTTGTCTTCCTCTGGCACAATTCTCTCTAAACTGACAACCAAAATACCATTCTTCATATCTGCACCTTTAACGATTATATCGTCTGCAAGTGTGAATGACCTTTTGAATGAACGTGAAGCAAGTCCTTGATGGACGTACTCTTTTGATTCAGTATCTTGTTCTCCCGTAATGATAAGTTTTTCCTTCTCTTTAGAGATAGAAACTTCTTTCTTATCAAATCCTGCTACTGCCATTTCAATTTGGAAATTTTCCTCATCGATTTTTACAATGTTGTAGGGTGGATAGTTAGAACTAGAATGTGTATCTGCACGTTCTAATAGTTGTAGAGTTCTGTCGAACCCGATTGCGAATGGGAATGATTTCCCGAAGACATCGTCATAGATAGTCATAGTTTTCTCCTTTATTTAAGCAAGTTAATATATGCAACCTCTAATGAGCATTGCAATGGTATTTATAACACCATACTACTATTATATGGGTTTTTTTTGAAATTTCAAGGGGTTTATTGAATTATTTTTACAACTTTATTAAGTCGCCCACTTTTCATTAGTTTATGAAATTTGTCTGCTTGGGTCTTTATAAACTCGGCAGACAATGATGCGTAATGTAGCATTGTTATCTCCTGTAATGTTGAAACTATCCGTCAACTGCACTTCGGTTTCCCTACTTAGTCTTTGTGACTTAATTGTTTCGTTTATGTGACAACTGTGTGTCACAATAGTATTTAGACAAACTAATATTTAAATAATTGTTGTTGGTTCTTCTTTAACTACAAATACAACACCACCTCTTCTCACGAGTTCATTCTTTACTTTTTGACGAAGTTTTCCTGCAACAGGTTTGTTATATGCATCAAGTAATTCCTTAATAGGTTTCTGTTTGATATAATCGTGTTTAATTGTTCTTTTTTTTGTGTTTCGGTCAACTATGACTTGGGTCTGACCATATTTTATTGGCATAATATATTCTCCATAATTTATGTTAATATTTATTGCATCTTTCTTTTGCATCTTTCAATATATCAAGATTACTTGCAATCACCATAGACATTAAGAAGTTCATCTGATTCATAACGTATGGTGTTACCCTCTCATTTTTAATATCTGAGTTTATAGCAGGAATGAGAACTGCAGTCTTAAATGCAAACATTTGTGGAACTGAAGGTGATTCACCAAGAAAAGGATTTAGTTCTTTGACACAACTGTATTTGAGACCACGATATGTGGTATACATATCTGCAAGTTGAAGTGTTATAAATGTAGTCCACTGAAGATTACTAGGTTGTTCAGATAGTGTAAACTGTAACTGGTTCTGATTTTCCTTTAACTGTAATTGAATCAACTTTAGTGAATGTTCTGTTTGGACATTGGAGATAAGTTTCTTGTCCCAACAACACGTCCACCCCATCATAATTTCTTGTTTGTCCCTCGAGTCTAGCACCGAGGTTGACTGCATCTCCAATGACGGAATAGTCAAATCTAAGTTCTGACCCCATATTTCCAACGATGCACTCACCAGTATTAATCCCAATACCCACGTTAATGGGTGGAAGACCGAGTGGTTTGAGTTCTTCATTGAGTTCCTTGGTTGCAATTAATATCTCTTCTGCAGACTTGACTGCCATCTCGGCGTGGTCGGGACAATCTAAAGGTGCATTCCAAAAACTCATAATACAATCACCCATATACTTGTCAATTGTTCCATTATTATTTAGGATTATCTTTGTTTGCATATCTAAGAACTTGTTAATGAGTTCTACCAATCCTTCGGGGTCGTCCTGTTTCATATAGTGTTCTGATATAGGTGTAAACCCACAGATGTCCATAAACATAAAAGTCAACTCCTTCCTATCTCCACCTAATTTAAGTAAATCGGGATTCTCTGCAAGTTGGTCAACCATATCAGGAGATAAATACTTTTGGAACTGCTTCTTGATTTCTTCTTTGAGTTTGTAGGTTGTATAGTATTGATTGAAAGATGCGTGACCAAAAACAATCAAGGAGGCGATTGATGAAAAGAAGGTATCGAAAAGAACGAGACTTGAAGTCCAAATATAATAACTCCCACCCACCTGAAGTCCAACAAGTGTTAGACTCATTATCCCCGAAAGAATTGTGGGAAGTTTGTAAACCATCACCAATATCATTACTAGAACTGTCAACAGAAGAACAATCTCAAGCAATTCAAGATAGTAGGATTGTTGTATTTGAACTCCTGACAAAACGGTTTGGATATGGTTCGCTTGCACTTCGTGAGGATACAATACACCCACTGGAG
>Ga0209308_10004397_pt1 | contig 11188 bp, 10 predicted proteins | sample COGITO_mtgs_1204_3_FD_184806 | JGI IMG/M metagenome (GOLD analysis project Ga0209308, IMG submission 184806) | Pelagic marine microbial communities from North Sea - COGITO_mtgs_120405 (SPAdes) (version 2) | ecosystem: Environmental > Aquatic > Marine > Epipelagic ...
CAGGCTGATAATGCAGACACCTGTAGTAATAGGCACAGTCCGTGCCGGGAACTAGGTCGCCAAGTAGCTGCGCGCAGGCATCGTCCAACGCGAAGCGCTCGACAAACTCCAGCCCAGGCTCGGCGCGGGGAAAGGAAACGCATCGCCGAGGAGACGCCTACTACCGCGCCCTCGCAGCCGAAAGTCGAAAATCAGATGTAACTCACCGCAGAAGCCAGTGGGATCATGCGCTCCAGAATATGCTCTTTGCGCCACGTGCGCAGCGTCTCGATATCGACGGCATCATCGATCGAAAAGCGCCCACTCCTGGTCCGCCGCAACCCGGCGAGGTGTCCGCCGCAGCCAAGCGTCTCGCCAATATCATTGCAGAGGGTCCGGACGTAGAAGCCCTTGCTGCACACTAATTCGAAGCTCACACGGGGCCTCGCGACCTCCAGCACATCCAAGGAGTCGATCTTCACCGGCCGCGCCTCTCTTTCGATTTCCTTGCCTTCCCGGTGGTACTTGTACAGCTCCTTGCCCTTCACCTTCTTCGCGGAGACCATCGGGGGGATTTGCTCAGTAATCTGGCTGTACGTGTCGAACTCCTCACGGATCCGCTCCTCGCTGACAGCCTCCCACGGTCGCGTTGAAATCACCTTGCCTTCTACGTCGTAGCTGTCCGTCGAGATGCCCAACTCCAGGGTCCCCGTGTAGTACTTCTGCTGGCCCGTAAGCTTCTCAGACAGCTTGGTCGCACGTCCTAGGACCACCACCAACAGTCCAGTCGCCTTGGGATCAAGCGTCCCGCAGTGCCCAACTTTCTTAAATCCAAACCGCCGTATGAACCCGACCACATCATGGCTGGTCCAATCCAGGGGCTTGTCCACGAGCAAAATTCCGCTCTCAGTGAGAACCTTCTTGTCCATTCAATACCTTTTTTGCTTCAGTGCGCAGCAGTTCAACTGCCTGCACCATCGTCACATCTTTGGCGTGGGCGCCAGCCGAAAGCCGATGCCCGCCGCCGCCTATTGCGTGCGCGATCTCGATGATAGACACCGACGGATCTTTCGACCGCAATGAAAATCGCACACCATCATTCACTTTCGACAGTCGACAGACGATGACAGCACCGGCGGCAACGCGGACGGCTTCAATCAGGTCTTCTGTGTTGCGAGGGTCCACGTCAAACCGCGCCAGTAGTTCATCGGTCACTTCAAAGTAGACCAGGCGCCCGTCCAGTTCGACCTTCATCCCCTCGACCACTGCGGCTCGCAGCCGCATTAAGCCCGGTGGATCGTTAAAAAAAACGCTGTTCATCACCCGATTATGATCCGCGCCAGCAGCAAGCAGGGCGGCCGCTGTATGAAATGTAGTTGGAGTCGTATTCGCAAAGCGAAAGCCGCCAGTGTCGGTCACTATTCCCAGCAACATCGCCGTTGCGGCGTTCGCACAGATCTCCACCTCGCATTCACTGAGCAGACGGTACAATAACTCCGCGGCTGCAGCTGCAGTCGGGTCCACAATCGACAGCGCGGCGTACCCTGGGTTATCGATGTGATGGTCGAGCACGCAGTGCGCGCCGGAAAAGTGACTGAGCTTCATCCCCTGCGGCAGCGACAGACGCTCCTCGGTTGCGGAATCTAGGCAAAGAACGCCGTCGTACGCGGCCGGATCAAGCTTACCGCCCATCTGCAATTCCTTCGGGGCATAGGCGTGGTAGCGCGCAGGAAATCGGTCATTGCTGAACGGGTGAACCGTGCAGACATTTCGCAGCGCGTAAAACGCGCCAAGCAAGGACCCAATCGCGTCGCCGTCCGGCCGGGCATGGGTCAATAGCAGGATATTCTTCCGCTCCGCAAGCCATAGCTGAAAGGAAAGAGCCTCGGCGCTAGCCATCTTCCCCCTCAATTTCCCGGAGAATTCGCATCAAGCTATCGGCCCTTGCGGCCTGCCCGTCGAGCTTAAACCTCAGCACGGGCATATACTTGAGCGTAATAGATTTGCTCACGTGCCGCTGAATTTCGCCGCGGCGCTTGCGCAGCGAGCGCATCACGTCTTGTTGTTGCTGCTCGGAGCCGTACACGCTCACGTAAACGGTCCCCTCGTGCAGGTCGGGAGAAGTTTCCACGTCAGTGACCGTGATCAGGCACTCAAATTCAGAACAAATCAGGCGTTCGAAAACGACGCCCAGTTCGCGCTTGAGTAACGCGTTCACGCGTATCATTCTTTCCATGGGGACACTCCCTAACTACAAAAAAGCCACGAAACGATCAACCGTTTCGGGCTTTCTGTCGTGCTGAACGGCACAATGGTACCGGAGGTGGGATTCGAACCCACACTCCCTTGCGAGAACCAGATTTTGAGTCTAGCGCGTCTGCCAGTTCCGCCACTCCGGCACATAAACTGAGGAGACTAACTCCTCAGAAGTCCTTCCGAGATTAACGACGACGCTTCATCTTCCGCCGTTTCGCCTCACTGGGCTTCTCGTAATAACGGCGATTACGGATTGATTTCAGCGTGCCTTCTTTATCCATCTTCTTTTTAAGACGGCGGAGAGCCTTGTCGATTGGCTCACCCTTTTTGATACGAATCTCGGACATGTAAACTCCTCAATGCAGGGATCAATTCAATTGTAAAGCGAATAAAGTAACGAACTGCGCGTTCAGGACGAGGCCATTTCCTCGTCTTCGTCGTCAGACTGCTCAGCCTTCCGCGCGGCACGTTCTTCGTCGATGAGCTTGCGCAGTTTCTTTAGAGCCTGGTTTTGGATCTGCCGAACACGCTCACGGGTCCGGCCGATGATCCGGCTAACCTCTTCTAACGTCTTCGGGCGGGCTCCGTCCAAGCCAAAGCGCAGAATCAGGATCAGCTTCTCGCGATCATCAAGCTTGTCGATCAAGCCCTTCAGACGGCGCAGCATCTCAAGATCACACAGCATCTCGTCTGGGGTAGACGCACCAGCATCAGGAATGATGTCCTGAAATACGCTATCCTCACCCTGCTGGATCGGATCCTGCAGCGAGAACGTCCGTAACTCAGCCAGACGCAGTGCAGTCACTGTCCGCTCGCTGAAATCCAGATGGTTGGCAATCTCAGTGTCGGTCGGTTCACGCCCGAGATCTTCTGTCAACTTGATTCGCGTGGCTTTGATCTTGTTGATCTTACCAGCAGACTGCACCGGAATACGAATAGTACGGCTCTGGTTGGAGAGCGCACGCCGCATTGACTGCTTAATCCACCAGGCTGCGTAGCTACTAAACTTCGCGCCTTTCAGCGGGTTAAACTTCTCGACCGCCTTCATCAGGCCGATATTGCCCTCAGAGATCAAGTCCACCAACGGCAGGCCAAGACCCTTGAAATCATGCGCAATCTTCACGACAAGTCGCAAGTTACTCTGGATCAATTTCTGGCGCGCTTCAGCATTACCTGCTGCAATCTGCGCGGCCAGATCTACTTCTTCTTCACGACTTACAAGAGGAATCTGACCGATCTCCTGCATGTAGGCCTTCATTGTATCGGTTTTACCAGACACTGGCATCACCTGCTAGAAAATTAGTGGGACTAGTATAGAAGCCCCGCGACGTCTCCGGCTCAGGGCATTAAATATCTTAACCGTCAGCAAAGCTAAAATAACACAAGTCGCGTGCTCTCAGGCCGAAGGTCAAATTCATTAATTTAACGGTTTTATCACACGCTACAACATATTTTTTGGCAAATGAGTAATTGGCGCACACAATTCACCGAGCGACTCGAGCGCTGCGGCATCGGAAATACGGATCGATTTCTCTGTGAATCAGATCCCGCGTGCTACCCACTGGCGCTCGCCACAAACCTGCGTTGTTCATCTACGCTCGTCGTCGTCGCCCCTACTCTTAACGACGCCGAAGCCCTCGCGGTCGACACCAAGTCCCTCCTCGAATTATTGGAACTCAGCGCAGACTTTCACATCCTCCCTGAGGTCGAAACTGCCCGCAGACACCTCATGCCGGAGAACGAGTCGGAGCGCGCCCGCACTCTGCATCTTGCCACAGAGACCCAAGGCCTGTTCTTCACCTCAGCCATGGGCGCGATCGTAGCGACACCGCGGCCCGGGGCTTTCCACGACAGGCGCATTGAGATTCAGACGGGAACCACGGACTGGCCTCCACAGAAACTTGCTGCAGCACTCGTGGATCTAGACTATGATAACGAGGCCGAAGTCCGCGTACCGGGCGAATTTTCGTGGCGTGGCGGCATTTTGGATGTCTACTCACCCAACCACACGTCCCCCATGCGCTTCGACTATTTTGGGGATGAACTGGAAACCATCTGCCACTTTGACCCGGCGACCCAGCGGTCTAAAGACAAGCTTGATGCGTGCGAACTGATCGCTCGCGGCGAGAGCACCCTCCTTGAGGACGATGAGGTCTGCTTTCTTGACTACTTCGCCAATCGTCCTGCGATCTTTGTCGTCATGGAGCCCGCCGAAGTCGAGCGCCACCTAAAGCAGTTTGCGACACCGGAGCAGAATGAGACTTGGGCACGCATCGCCCGTTCCGACAATCAGTGGCTCTATCTGCAAGCCCCCGGCGACTGCTGCCCCGAGCAGGTCTCACGCCTCGAACGCTTCCCCTTCTTCGGCCTCGCTGCGCAATTCGGCGCGATGCTCCCGGAGCTCGAGGAAAGCACCGCAATCCTACACCGCCAGCACCTCGAGCGGCAACTCGATTCCTGGCTAGATCAGAACTACCAGCTGATTGCCTGCACCGACCAGGTCAGCAAGTTTCAGCGGTTTCTTGATATCAGTGGCCTCCAAGAAAAGGGGCTGGCTGACCTGGTCGAGTACGTGCCCGTGCGGCTTCCATCCGGCGTAATTTACCCCGAGGGGAGGATCGCAATCCTCTCCGACGCCGAAATGTTCGGCCGCGCCACGACGCGGGTGAGACGACGCAAACAGCACTACCACGTAGACCACAGCCTGCACTCGGGTGCCGAACTCGTAAAAGGCGAGATCGCAGTGCACGCCATGCACGGTGTCTGCCGCTTTGCCGGGATCAAGAACGAAAGCCTCGGGGGCGAGCAGCTGGAGGTCATGGTCCTCGAGTTCCACGACGATGTCATCATCTACGTGCCTCTCGATCAGGCATATCTGGTCAGCCACTACGTCGGCCACGGCAAGACTCAGCCCAAGCTCAGTCGTGTCGGGGGCGCCTACTGGAAGAACGCGAGAAGTGCAGCCGAAGATGCCGTCAGCGACTTTGCGGCTGAGTTGATTCGCATTCAGGCCACGCGCGACGCTACGCCCGGCTTTTCGTTCGAAACCGACGATCCATTGCTCCGCGATTTCGAGGAAGCATTCCCCTATGAGCCCACCATGGATCAACTCCGCGCCGTTGCCGACGTCTACGTAGACATGGATCGCGCCCACCCCATGGATCGACTCATCTGCGGTGACGTCGGCTACGGCAAGACCGAAGTCGCTATGCGCGCAGCCTGCAAAGCAGTCCTAGCCGGCAAGCAAGTCTGCGTTTTGGTCCCGACCACTGTCCTGGCTCAACAGCACTTCTCCAGCTTCCAAGAGAGATTCAAACAGTTTCCAATTCTGATCGAAGCCCTTTCACGCTTCCGCACCAAACGTGAGCAGCGCGACATCGTCGAGGCAGCCGTGTCCGGGCGCGTGGACATCCTCATCGGTACGCACCGTTTAGTCCAGCCTGACATGGCCTTCAAAGACCTCGGCCTCATCATCATTGACGAAGAGCAGCGCTTCGGCGTGAAGCACAAAGAGCGCCTCAAGCAAATGCGCGCCAATGTCGACGTCCTGACCATGACCGCCACCCCCATCCCCCGGACCCTTTACCTGTCCATGGCTGGCCTGCGCGACATGAGCACCATCATGACCGCCCCCCTCGAGCGACGCCCGGTCGAAACCCGCGTCGCCCGCTACGACGATGACATCATTCGCCGCGCAATTATGCACGAGATTCAACGCGGTGGCCAAGTCTACTTCCTCCATAACCGCGTCAAGACCATCGAAAGCGTGGCCCTAAAACTCCGCAAGCTCGTCCCCGAAGCCCGTTTCGCCATCGGCCACGGCCAGATGCACGAGCGCGAGCTCGAAGCCACCATGAAGGGGTTTGTCGAGCAGGAAATCGACGTTCTGGTCTCGACCACCATCATCGAATCCGGTCTAGACATCCCCAATGCCAACACCATCATCATCGACCGCGCAGACCGCTTTGGCCTCGCCGAGCTCTACCAGCTGCGCGGCCGCGTTGGCCGCTTTCATCGCCAGGCCTATTCCTATCTATTGCTACCCACCACCGTCGTCCTGCATGAAACCGCGCGCGAGCGCCTCTCCGCCATCCGCAAGTACACCCAGCTCGGTGCTGGCTTCAAGCTGGCCATGCGCGACCTCGAAATCCGAGGCTCCGGAAACATTCTGGGCTCCGAGCAAAGCGGCCACATCACAGCCATCGGCTTCGAAATGTATTGCCAGCTGATGAAAGTCGCCGTCGCCCGCATGCGCGGCCAGAAAGTTGCGGAGTTCGCAGAACCCGAGCTGGATCTTGACTTCGTCAGCTTCTCGATCAGTCCAAAGCCCGGCAAGCTCAAGGCTGGCATCAGCAAGACCTACATCGCCGAGCAGCCTCTGCGCATCGAAACCTATCGCCGCCTAAGCAATATCAAGCTGCTCCCGCATCTGCACGCCTTCCGCGACGAGCTGCGCGACCGCTTTGGCCGGATGCCTGACGAGACTGAGGCGGCCCTTCAGCTTCGCGAACTCCGCATTCACACGGGGAATGCGAAGTTCGCAAACATCCAAGTGCGTAAGTTCGTCGTCCGCATCCGCACCATGGACGGCCATCAGATCCGCACCGAGACCGGCGGCCTCCTGCGCCTGACATCACGCCGCCCGCCAGCCATGCTCGCTGAACTCACCGGCCTCATCCAGGATTTGGCGCATCCCATTCACCGAACCAATCCCTAGTGTGGTGAATCATGAATTCGCAGGTCAATGCGAGACGGATTTTGGGTGCTCCGGTGCGCTGGTGATACGAGTCGATGCTGGGTCATCGGCGAGGTGTCGCCAGTGCGGTGGAGCGCCGAAGGGCCCTCGCACTTTTCCGACGAACTTGTGATGCACCACACTAGCCTACCCTCAGTTTCGTTGAGTTTGGCGCGTCAGCAGCTACCTTCCGCGTTTATCTAGTCACCTGCTCAGGGCCCCCATGCGAGCTATACATTACAGCGTCTTCTGTGCGATCGTTCTCTTTTTCACCGTTGGCTGCGGCAAGCCCCCGGAGCCCATTTTCACCCAGGCAGACCTGCCAGAAGATGGCGTCTTCGCTGAGCTCATCACCAGCCGCGGCAGCATGTTGGCGCAGCTGCACGTCAAGCGCGCTCCGCTCACCGTCACCCATTTCGTAGCCTTGGCCGAAGGCACGCGGGAACTACAAATCGTCCCCCCCGGGGTTCCCTTCTACGACGGCCTGATTTTCCACCAGGTAAAGCCCGGCTTTGTCGTCCAGACAGGAGATCCGCTCGGAACTGGTACCGGCTCGACCGGCGACCATTTTCCCGATGAGTTGCATCCCGACCTCCAGCATGATGCCCCCGGCGTACTCAGCATGGCAAACGCCATGGAGGCAGACACCAACAGCAGCCAATTCATGATCATGCTCCAGGCTCAACCTGGACTGAATCGCTCAAACGCCGCCTTTGGCAAAGTCATTCGCGGGCTGGAAATCCTGCCGACTATCCAGCTTGGCGACCAGCTCGAACGCGTCGTCATCTTCCGCAAGGGCGCTGAGGCAGAGGCCTTTCGCCCCACTGAATCCACCTTCCAACAAGCCAAGGCTGCCTTTATCAAGGCGCGCAAGGGGCGGGTCCAAGTCAAGATCACCAGCCAGTGGCCAAACGCCGTCAAGCAGCCGGGTGGCCATTTCGTCGAAACTCTTCAGGAAGGTAAGGGTTCCGCACCGACTTCCGGCCAGACCGCCAAGATTCACTACAAGATCCAGATCGGCGAAGTCGTCATCGACAACTCACACGAGCGGGAGAAGAAGCTCGGCGATAAAGCCCTCCTTGCCGTTCCGCTCGGCGCGGGAAAGGTCGCGCCTTGGACAGAAGCCGTCTTGAGTGCCATGAAGCCCGGCGGCCACTGCCGCGTCCTGTTGCCGTATGAGCTGGCTGGCGAGCCCAAGCCCCAAGGCCTTCACCCCGAGCACGTGCAGATCTGGGAGATTGAGCTTGTGTCCGTTGCCACTACAGCCAATCCACCGGTTCCTGCAGCTCAAGACACTGCCCCCGTGCCCGACAAGCCCGCAGCTCCCGCGGAGTAATTCCGATCATGATCGATGTCAGCATCATTGTCCCAGCCTACAACGAATCCGAGAACATTCGCAACACGATCGAGAAGATCGAGGAAGCCTTCAAAGACCGTAGCGAGCGCTGGGAGCTAGTCGTTGTCAACGATGGCAGCACCGATGACACTTGGGAAGTGTTGCAGCAGATCGCCAAAGAGGACTCACGCATTACACCGGCTGGCTATCCCAACAATGTGGGCCGCGGACGCGCGCTGCGCACGGGATTCGCAGCTGCCAGCGGTAAGTTTGTCGTCTCGACCGACGCCGATCTTAGCTATCGGGCTGAGTATATCCTGGACCTGCTTGACGCCCTCTACGAAGACCCCCAAGTAGATTTCGTCCTTGGCTCGCCCTACATGCCCGGTGGAAATACAGAGGGCGTGGACCCGTTCCGCCTATTCATCAGCAAGCTTGGCAACCGCGTGCTCCAAGCTACGGTCAACAGTGAAATCCACACCTTCACCTGTGTCTTCCGCGCCTATCGCCGCGAAGTATTGGATGCCATGTGCCTTGAATCCGACGGCAAAGAGCTGCACCTTGAGATCCTCTCCCGTGCACTCGGTTCCGGCTTTCGCCTCAAGGAAGTGCCCAGCACCCTGCGCGCCCGTAAGATGGGCAAATCCAAGTTTCGCTTCAAGGGTACCGCCATCTCGCACCTACTCTACTCCTTCACCGAGCGCCCCATTCTCGTCTTTGGCACCCTCGGTTTTGGGCTGCTACTCGCGGGCATGCTGGGCGGTGCCTACGCCACCTATCTCAAGTTCTTCGCGACGCTCGAAGCTGGCCGCCCGTTGATGACGCTCATCGTGCTGCTAACAGTTTCCGGCATCCAGATCCTGTCCTTTGGCTTCATCGCCCTGCAGATGGGCTCTTTGCGCCGGGAGATTTATAAGGCGCAGGCCGAATCGCGCCTGCTTCGTGCCCACATTCAACGGCAAGAGAACGATGACAGCTAATGCGCTGAACAGCCTCCTCGCCGTGGCTGCGATCTTCGCCCTCGCCAGCTGTACGCCGCCTCGCCAGGCTACCTTCAAGGGCACCGCGATCGACCCGCCGGACCCGCTCCCTGCGCAATCCTTCACCGATCATGCGGGCAATCCTTTCCCGATTGCGGCCCCAGGCAAAGCCACCATGCTCGCCTTTGGCTATGCCACCTGCAGCACCATGTGCCCATCTGTGCTCGCCACATTTACCGGAACCGACGCCCAACTCGGAGAGAACGTCGAGCGCGTTCGCTTTGGCTTCATCACCATTGACCCGGAGCGCGACACGCCAGAAGCCCTCGCAGACCGCCTGAACCAGATCTCCAACAAAATCCTCGGCTTGCGCTATGGGCCCGAAGGAGATGCACTGCTGAAGCAACTCGGCGTCGGCGTAGAGAAAGTCGATCAAAACGGTGAGAGCTACGAGTACAATCACTCCGGGTCCATCTTCCTGCTCGACAGCACCGGTGCCTATCGCGTCCATCATGGCTTCGGCGCAAAACCCGAGGACGTGGCCCACGACCTTCGCCTGCTTCTGCAATGAGAGACGACACCGACCGGACGATTCGCCCGATGGCGGCGATCGGCCTGGTTCGTTGCAACGCGCAGTATCGCTACGAAGCCCCCCGCCAGGCCATCCTAGCCGCTGGCAACACCGCCACCATAGAGCTCTTTGACGGCCCCGGTGTCCGCGACGCACTCACTGGACTGGACGGGTTTGAGCGCATCTGGGTCGTGTATGAATTCCATCTGAACGCCTCCTGGCAGCCCTTTGTCCAGCCACCTCGACAGGAGATGGCCAAGGTCGGCTACTTTGCCACCCGCTCCCCCCATCGGCCCAACCGCATCGGAATGAGCTGCGTTCGCCTGCAGTCCGTAGACGGCCTCCAGCTGCAGATTTCCGAGCACGACCTGCTTGATCGCACCCCCGTGCTCGACCTCAAGCCCTACCTCCCGTATGCCGACGCCTTTCCCGACGCAGCCGCAGGCTGGGTAGACACCTGCATCGCCCCGCGCTACGCCCTGACCTACGGCGAACTCGCCGACCAACAGCTCGAATGGATCCACCAACACACCAGCCATGACCTTCGCCACTTCTTGCATGTGCAGCTCAGCGAAGATCCCACGGATCGCCGCCGCAAGCGCATCACCGAATCTCCCACTCCGCCCCACTACGTCATCGCCTTTCGCACATGGCGCGTCCACTACGACATCAACGCCGAGTCGACCACCATTTCGGTCACCCGCATCTGTTCCGGCTATCTGCCCGCGGATCTAGACAGCGAAGACGATCCTCATCAGGACAAAGCCAGCCATCGGGCCTTCAACGCGCGCTGGCCGTAGTGCCATCGCGTCTAGCCCGCCTTTCCTCGCAGAAGTGCGCGCTGGAAGCCGCGCCCTACGAAAGATAAGCCTCGACCGATCAGTCTGCGCGAAGCTCTCGCTTCAATAGAGCCCCCCAGCGTTCATTATACGGGTGTACAGCCCGGGCCGGGCCATCCTCTCCAACCAGCGGATAGCCCGCGTTGGCCCAGGCGAAAATTGACCCCTCAAGATTGGCAAGCTCGCAGGACGCCTCCAGGGACGATGCCATCTGCGACGAGCGCCAACCAACCGAGCAGTACAGCACCGCAAGGGTTGCCGATGAGGATTTGCGGAGTTCGCAAAGTGCGGACTCCTCAGTCGGTGTATGCAGCGCACCCGGAAGATGGCTGATCGCATACTCCTCGATGGCGCGCACGTCCAGCAGCATGATCTCACGCCCGTCTTCGGCCTGCAACGCTCGCAGCTCCTCGATGGTCAGTTGCCGGACGTCCGGAAACTGCTCCCTAATCTCCCCCTGCACCGCCTCCCATTCGAGCGCGCAGCCTGACA